>ERZ791825.106-NODE-106-length-91976-cov-50.507729_pt1 | contig 91976 bp, 76 predicted proteins | sample MGYA00510298_ERZ791825 | MGnify/ENA primary metagenome ERZ791825 (study PRJEB30046, sample SAMN00792010) | human gut metagenome | study: EMG produced TPA metagenomics assembly of the A metagenome-wide association study of gut microbiota in type 2... | reverse complement strand
AGTGCGAACATAAAAATAATTTCATCAATATTCTCCTTTATAAATTTCGATTTGTATAACAGTAGTCTAACACACGTTGTTTAAAAATACTACAGCCAAGCCAATGTCTGTAATTTGCCCTAAAATTTCATTTTATGGAATTTGGACTACTTGATTTTCTAATTGCATACGCAATTCGTGAAATGTATCATGATACTGTTGATACATCAGACACACAAATGTAAATAGGGACATAATTTATAATGGAAAAGGAAACTCCCCGGCATTTTGTGCCGGGGAGTTTTTGATCCATTTTGTAGTTTAATGTGAAAAATTGTAGTTGTCAGTAAAAAATACATCACATGTAGAAATAAAAATGTATTATCTAAAAGTTTTAGATAGAAATAACAAAAAACAAATTTGTGAAATAGCTATTTCTACGTATGTTTACAATTATCTAGCTGATGAATTGTCACAAATTCCTCAGAATAAAAAGGAGGCACTAAACTATTCTTTGGTTTCAATCGAGAAAGGGGCATCATCGGTAGCGATTGGATGTTATGCGGCGGTATTACATGCGCTTAATTATATGGATAAGGATTTACTGCTGATTGCCAAAGATGATGAATTGGGACGTAAATTGCAGGATTTGGATTTGCCTGTAAGAAAACGGGTGACAAAGAAGGGATAGCTATATGCAGAAAGAAAAGAAAATATATGTGTTTGCGGATTTTTTGCCTTTTCAAAACGAATTAATTGGGACCATTTATGTATCGCAGACGAGGGGAAAAGAGTTCTATTCATTTGAATATGAGCAAAGCTGGCTGGAAAAAGGAAATATGATGTTAGACCCGGATTTACAGTTATATAAGGGCAGACAATATATAAATGATGATAAAAATATCTTTGGAGTATTTGCTGATTCCTGTCCGGACAGATGGGGAAAACGGCTTATGAAGCGGAGAGAAGAACTTCGGGCAAAAAAAGCTGGGGAGAAACCGCAAAAACTCCTAGAGAGCGATTATCTTTTAGGCGTATATGATGAAGCAAGAATGGGAGGACTGCGATTTAAAACAGAGCAAAATGGGGAATTCCTTTCAAACGATAAAGAATATGCAACACCACCATGGACTTCTCTAAGAGAACTTGAACAAGCTTCTTTTGCTTTTGAAAATGATGATACAGATTTGGAAGGAAAATGGTTAAAACAATTAATTGCCCCTGGTTCTTCACTTGGCGGAGCCAGACCTAAGGCATCTGTAATGGCACCGGACGGTTCGTTGTGGATTGCTAAATTCCCATCAAAACATGATGATTTTAATTCAGGTGCATGGGAAATGGTTGTACATGATTTGGCGGAGAAGTGTGGATTAAATGTACCAGAGGCAAAGATTGAAAAGTTTTCCAAATTAGGAACAACATTTTTAGTAAAGCGTTTTGACAGAGATGGAGAGCAGAGAATTCATTTTTCATCAGCCATGACAGTACTGGGAAAGAAAGATGATGCAAATGCGACAGACGGAAGCAGTTATCTTGAGATTGCATCATTTTTAAAAGCGGATGGCGCAAGACCTAAACGGGATTTGGAAGAACTTTGGAAACGTATAGTGTTTAGCATGGCTGTATCCAATACGGATGACCACTTTAGAAATCATGGATTTATATTATCTCATGATGGATGGAAGTTGTCGCCGTTATACGATGTAAATCCAGATATATATGGTGAATATTTATCATTAAATGTAGATGCAGATGATTCCAGCATTGATTTTGAGTTGGCAGTACAAGCGGCTTCATATTATGGAATAGAGAAAAAGTATGCAGTGCAGGAGGTTGATAAAATAAAAAATGTGGTCGGGGATAATTGGAAACAACTGGCTAAGAAATACGGCATCAGCCGCGGTGAAATAGAAAGAATGAGCCCTGCGTTTTGGGAATGTGATAAGTAGATAGGGAGAAATTCTTCGATAAATACAGCACTCATCACTAAACAAAACATTTACAATCCCCCACAACTTGCTATAATAAACATTGGTTTGTTCAAAAACATGCAGAACAGATTTTGCTTAAAATCAGAACAAAAAGGTAGGAAAGAACACGAATGGATATTATAGAAAAATTTGGAGATATGGTGGGAAATGAAGCTTTAAAAGACCCGGTAAAAGCCCGCCGTCTTCTGCTTGCCGGATACCGGTTACAGGAGAAAAAATTACAGCTGCTTCCTGACAGGGAACTTCCGTTGTCCGGGCAGTATGCGGCGCGGGTGGTCATGAAAAATATCATTCAGGCACTTGCCAAACCGCAAAATTCGGCAATGATGAGCATTTTCGTTCCGGGAGAGCTTTTAACGGCGGCAGGACTGACACCGTATTCTGTGGAAGCATTATCGTGCTTTATAGCAGGTACAAAATGTGAGCAGATATTTTTACGTAAAACCGAGGAAGAAGGATTTCCGGAAACCATGTGCTCATATCACAGAGTTTTTCTGGGCGCGGCGCTGACCGGCATTTTACCGGCGCCGAAATGCATGATTTATACCAATCTCGCCTGTGACGGCAATATGATGACATTTCCTTATTTAAAGGAAAACTACAGCTGTCCGGGCTTCTATATTGATGTTCCATATGAAAAAACGCAGTCTTCAATTAAATATGTTGCAAATCAGCTAAAAGAATTGAAACATTTTCTGGAAGACATTACCGAAAAGAAAATTACAGAAGAAGCGGTAGAAAATGCCGTTACAAACAGCAGAAAAGCGGCGGCACAGTTCCGAAGCCAGCTTGCTTTGCGCAAAGACCATGACCCCGTGACATCTCTTACCAATGAATTATATGCGATTTTTATGTGTCATCTGCTGGCGGGGTCGGAAACTTCGCTCAAATACACCGAGCTGCTTCTTGAAGATGTAAAAAATGCACCGAAGGGAGAGGGGCTTCAGGTTCTTTGGATGCACATTATGCCGTTTTTACAGCAGCCGGTAAAAGAGGTATTTAATTACAGTAAAACCATGCACATCAGCGCCTGCGATTTTGTGGCAGACGGATTCCGTGAAATGCAGGCAGATGACCCATATGAGGCAATGGCGGAGAAAATGGTTCACTGCATTTATAACGGAAGCGTAAGTGAGAGAATCCAGATGGCAGAAAAACTTGCCAAATTAACAGATGCAGATGGTGGAATCCTGTTTGCACACTGGGGCTGCAAGGGAACCATCGGGGCATCCGGTCTGATAAAAAAGGCATTGGAAGATGCAGGACTTCCGACAATGATTTTAGACGGTGACGGGTGCAATCCTGCAAATACCAGTGATGGACAGGTGTCCACCAGACTTCAGGCTTTTGTTGAAATGCTGAAAGAAGGCAAGGAGGAAAGAAATTCATGATTTATTATGTCTGTAAATATACGCCAACGGAACTGTTTTATGGATTCGGAGAAAAATGTGCAGTTTTAGAGGAAATGCCGGAAAATTTTGAAATGTCGGATCAGATTGCCCATGCCAATCTGTGCGGATTCGGAAAATCTGTAATTCAGGCGGTGCTGGAAGGAAAGGCGGAGGAACTGGTGCTTGTCAACTGCTGTGATTCCATGCGGCGCGTGTATGATATTGTAGAAAGCACCGGAAAATGTAAATTTCTTTATATGCTGGATATTCCGCATGACGATGAGAAATGTGAAAAAGTGAAATTTGCCGCTTCAATCTGCCGGTTGAAAGAAGCTTATGAACAATATTCCGGGAAAAAATTTGATAAATCACAGTTTTTGAAAGCATTTGAACAAAAGGATACCGAAAATAAACCGTATATAGGCGTACTGGGTGTGCGTGTCAGCGGCGTGTTAGAGCAGATGATTCGCGAAAATATCCGGATGAACGTAGAAAATCTGACCTGCACAGGTGGGCGCAGGCTGGCAGTCATTCCAGAAGATATGCAGAAAATGGACGAAGAAGCAATGTTTCTTGCATATGCGGATGCACTGCTTTGTCAGATGCCATGCTTCCGTATGAACAACAGCACCCGCAGAAACCGGCTGTATCTGGACCCGAATTTGAAAGGAATCATTTATCATACAATTAAGTTTTGTGATTATTACGGATTTGAATATGCAAGTATTAAAAAGAACATCAAAGTTCCGATGCTTAAAATAGAAACGGATTTTACAAGTCAGAGCGCAGGACAGTTACTGACGAGAATCCAGGCATTTTCAGAAACGATAGAAGGTGCGGACGATACCAATCCGGGAAAGGAAATCAGCGAGGAGGCAAAGAAAAGAATGGAATCAGGAGTTTACTATACAGCCGGAATTGACAGCGGTTCAACCAGTACAGACGTTGTAATTTTAGACCAGAATGGGCAGATTAAGTCCACAATGATTATCCCTACCGGTGGCGGTGCCATGATGAGTGCGGAAAAAAGTCTGGATTTGGCGATAAAAGAAGCGGGTATTAAAAAGGAAGAAATCGTAAGAATCGTTACAACGGGATACGGACGTGCCTACATTGACAGCGGCGATGACAGTATCACAGAGATTACCTGCCACGCAAAGGGTGCGCATTATCTGAATCCGCGGGTGCGTACGGTCATTGACATCGGAGGACAGGATATTAAGGCAATCAGCATTGACGAAAACGGCGCTGTAAAGAATTTCCTGATGAATGATAAGTGCGCGGCGGGAACGGGACGTTTTCTTGAAATGATGGCAAGAACGCTCGGACTTTCACTGGAGGAAATGAGCACAAAGGGACTGGAGTGGAAGGAAAATGTCGTGATTTCCAGTATGTGCACGGTTTTTGCGGAATCGGAAGTGGTATCCCTTGTTGCCCAGAATAAAAATGTGGCAGACATTATCCACGGCTTAAATGTTTCCGTTGCTTCAAAGGTAGGGGCGCTTGCCGCCCGCCTCGGAAAGAACAATCCGGGAGAATATATGATGACCGGCGGCGTTGCCAAAAACAAAGGAATCACCAACGCACTGGAAGAAAAACTGGGCGCAAAGCTGTATATCTGCGATGAGGCACAGCTTTGCGGTGCGCTGGGAGCGGCGCTGTTTGCGTATGAGAAGTGCAAGCAGGGGAAATAGGAGAGGAGGCAGCTTAAAAGCTGCTTGAAGTAATGAAGAAGCTATCGGACAAGCCAAACAGCAGAAATCAGAAATATGTGAAGATGTGATGGGGATTACGGTTTGTTGGTTTGGTATTGTTGAGAGGAGAGATTATAATAAAAGTACTTTTCATCTGCCACAGCACTCCAGTTTTATGATAATGTATACCTTCGCAGACTGGGGCAACACAGGGCAATATATGGCGGAAAGTCTTAGAATTACTACGGTTTCGACTACTAAGGCTCATAGCTGCAAGTGGGATGAAGGCAAAGGTGTTGGGAGGATTGCTTAGTAGTAAGAGACTACTTGCAGGCAATGTAGTAGAACTTGTAACGATGAAAATGCGGAAAAACCATAAAAATTATTGCAATTTTTCTGAGTTTTGAATATACTATATGTAACAGAGTTGCCCGAAGTCTTTTGGACATTGGGGGCCAAGCTGAGTCGTGTGCTCAGCTTTTTTACGTTAAGGAGAGATTTTATGGATTTGAAAAACCATTGACCTTTGATGAACAGTTAGATAAGTTAATAGTTCACGGGATGATTGTCGCTGATAGAGAAAAAGCAAAAGATATATTAAAAAGAGTAAATTATTATCGTTTTACAGGTTATGCTTTGCAATTCAGACAAGAGCCTTCTGGTAGTAACTATATTGAAGGAACTACTTTTGAAACGGTATATCATTTATATAAAAGTAGATGAAATATTGCGTGATACATTTCGGCGATATATCGAAAAGGCAGAAGTATATTATAGGACTCAGATAGCATATGGATTTTCAATAGCCAAATGTACGGAAGCTCCGTATGATCAACATTACGATGAAAATAATTTCTATAACAAAAAGGGTTACAAGGAAGTTATGGAAAATTTCAGCAGGGAGAAAAATTATTACAAAGATAGTCTGCTTGTGAAACATCACAAGATAAAATATTCCAGCAGAATGCCGTTGTGGGTTATTGTAGAATTAATGGCTTTTTCTAATATGTCTAAGTTATACAGTTCTATGTATTATTCAGAAAAAGATGCTATCGCTCGTATGGTTGGTGTTGGAAAGGATACATTAGAAAATCATCTTCATTGTTTGTCAGTATTACGAAATAAATGTGCACATGCAGCAAGGATGTATAACACGGATTTCAATCCACCAGCAAAATTTACAACATCATTTTTGAAAAAGCATCCGGAGATAAAGAATAACTCATTATTTGCATATACGCTTGTTTTACTGAAAAGACTTCCAGATGAAAGCAGTAAAAAATCTTTGATCCAAACAGTGGAGAATGTGATAGATGAGTATAGGAATGATATTGATTTGAATCTGATTGGATTCCCGGAAAATTATTTGGAAATTATGGAAAATAATTTGTGAAAAACATAATTATTACATAATACAAGAACTTTAAAAACCATAATTAATAGTAGAGGTGACTATTAGTTATGGTTTTTGTTTTGTGTTTTTTCTGTGCAGAGATGTATTGCAAGTTAGAAAAGTTTTCACGAAACAATAGAGCATCAATTCAGCGGATAAAATCATTGTCTGTAAGATTGCCTGACAAAAAATCAGAACAAGACAAGTTTGTTCAAAAAATTGAAAAAATAGATTGCAAAATTGATGAATTGCATCGTGAAGTGAAATCTATAGATGACACAATAAACGCTTATTTTATGTCTGTTTTTGGAGATGTTATAGAAAAGAATGCAATTACGATTAGAGATGCAATAGATAGAGGAGTAATAGCTAAACCAATGGATGGAAATCATGGTGAAAAGCACCCCAAAGCAACAGATTTTGTATCAGATGGAATTCCTTTTATCATGGCTAATAATTTGATTGATGGTGAAGTGAATCTAAAAAATTGTGCATTTATCACAAAAAGGCAAGCAGAATCATTAGATAAAGGATTTGCTAAGTCAGGAGATGTTCTTCTTACTCATAAAGGAACAATTGGAAGAACTGCAATTTTGGAATTTGATGGTGAATATGTTGTGTTAACACCTCAAGTTACATATTATAGAGCACTATCCAGTGTCAAGAAAGAATTTATAAAAGCATATTTTGATACTGATTATTTTCAATCGGCAATAAAGAGAATAGCTAGTACTGGTTCTACAAGGGATTATGTAGGAATAACAGCACAACAAGATCTTCCATTTTTTATACCAGATGAAAAGTTACAGGATAGATTTGTTGAATTCTTTAACATAAAGTTTTCTGAGAAGAAAAATAAGATGGGGGAAATAAATAACTTAGAGACAAAGCGCAGTGAAATGATTGAAAAACGCTTTGTTGAGTAATTTTAGCCAATAGGGGGTATCCAAATCTCGACAACCTTTTTGCCTGAAGACCGATGGTCCCCTTATGAATGACGAAACGGTTCTGGCACTCCGTACCCTCAAAGATTCAGCCGGGAACTATCTGTGGAAGGAAAGTGATGAAACGATTTTCTCAAAACCTGTGCAGATTGTTGACTCCATGCCGTCTATCGGAAAGGGGCAGAAAGTAATCGCATTTGGAGATTTCAGCAATTACTGGCTCGTTCAGCGTTTCCCACTGACTATCCGCACACTGAAAGAAAAGTTTGCCATGCGTGGACAGGTAGGGTATCTGGGATGTGAGTATCTGGACGGAAAACTGATCCGTAAGGATGCAGTCAAGGTACTTCAGATGGCAGCAGACTAAGCAGTTGGGGCTGTGGAAATACTGCAGCCCGTATGGAAGGAGGATTGCACATGGCAATAGAAAAACATGATACTACGGAAAATACACTTGTCCCTGTGAGTGAAAAGTACACACTGACAATCAAAGAAGCAGCATCGTATTTTAATATCGGGACAAAGAAAATGCGTAGACTGGCAGAAGATAACAGAGGAAGATTTGCGGTATTCAGCGGAAACAGGTATCTGATTATCCGCCCGCAGTTTGAAAAATTTATCAGTGCTTCTTCGGAGATATAATTCCGTTTGTCTGCCGAAAGTAGTTGATATTATCAGCGTTCAGAGTGATATATAGTATGACCTCGAAAACCTGTGAAAACAGCCACTTTTGGCAGAAAGGAAGTACTTTTATGGCAAGACCAAGTTTAGCAGAAAAAGATATTTTAAATTCTTCTGAGGCAATTGAATATTTTGTTTTGAGCTGGAGAAAATTTTACGATTTATTGAATAATACGGATGGAGAAGATTTTCTGGCATATTACGGAGAACGCAAGCTGATTCTCCGTGTAGCCTTTGAAAGGTATCTGCGTAACCATCCAGGGTTGAGGAGGCGGGTATAATGGCAAAGGCAGGAAGAGGACAGACAAGGCGGGACTCCAAGCGTAGAGTATTAAGACCGGGAGAGAGTGTAAGAGCAGATGGAAAATATCAATATAAATATCATATTGATGGGAAACCACATTTTGTATACAATTGGAAACTGGAACCTACGGACAAACTTCCAAAGGGCAAGAAGCCATGCCTTTCCCTTCGTGAATTGGAAAAACAGGTAAACACAGATTTGGATTTGCTGGTAAATATCGTGGACGGGCAGATGACAGTGTGCGAATTGGTAGACCGATATCTGAAAACCAAAACAGGAGTAAGGCAAAGCACGAAACAGGGATATGTTACAGTACAGAGATTGCTTGCAAAGGAAGCATTTGGCAAAAAGACGATACGAAGTGTGAAAACTTCCGATGCAAAGTTATTCCTTATAAAATTGCAACAGGAAGATGGGAAAAGCTACAGTTCCATTCATACCATCCGTGGAGTGCTGCGACCAGCCTTTCAGATGGCGGTAGATGATGACATTCTGGTAAAGAATCCATTTGGATTTCAGCTTGCCGGAGTATTAGTAAATGACGCAGTTACAAGAGAGGCAATTTCCAAAGACCAGATGAGAAAGTTCCTAAAGTTTGTGCATGACCATGTGGTGTATTGCAAATATTATGAAGTGGTGTACATACTCTTTCATACGGGAATGCGAATATCGGAATTTTGTGGCTTGACGCTGAAGAACATTGATCTTGAGAACAGAACTGTGAATATTGACCACCAGTTACAGAGGACATCGGATATGCGATACATCATAGAAACCACAAAGACAGATGCCGGAACAAGAGTATTGCCGATTACAGAGGATGTGGCACAGATGTTTCAGGCAATCATCGAGGATAGAAATGCACCGAAAGTGGAAAAATCCATAGACGGATATAGCGGATTCCTGTTTTACGATGATAATGGAATGCCACTTGTTGCAATGCATTGGCAACACCGCTTTAATCATATGGTTGGCAGGTACAATGACATCTACCGGGTGCAGATGCCAAATATCACGCCTCATGTATGCCGACATACCTATTGCTCCAATATGGCAAAATCGGGAATGAATCCTAAGACACTACAGTACCTCATGGGGCATTCGGATATATCGGTTACAATGAATGTGTACACGCATATCGGATTCGATGATGCTGAGGAAGAATTGAAACGGATGGAAGAGTTTAGAAAGGCACAGGCAGAGGTTGAGCAGAAGAAAGAGAAACCAATGTCACAGAAAATGTTTAAAGTTGTATAATAGTATAATATGGAAATGGGATGACGCTCTGGCTTAGGCTGGGGCGTTTTCTTGTGGAAAAAAGTTGATTATAAGGATATAATATTAATAAAAATAATTGGAGATTGTACACATATGAATATATATGATTTGCTAAATGAGTGTATTACAATAAAAAAATATGGTCTAAATGCCAGTGTGTTTAAAGATGAGGATAGAGAATGCTTAGATACTGAGGAAGAAAAGCAAGTTTTTGATTTGCTGAAGAATGTTTCCTCTATGGCTATTAAAGTTAATAAAAAAGGAGTCACATTTCACCCTTTTATGGTATGGGAGGGGAAAAGAACTTTTTCAATTGAAGATTTGACAGAAGATGATTATAAGACAATGGAATCTCTTGTGCTGGAACAACTTCCTATAAATATAAGGGCTAGGATTGCAGATGTTCTTTGGACACAAAAGAAGAATTATAAAGCTGCAATTGTGGCAGCTAAAGCGTATTATGAACTGTTTTGTCTATTTTTTACAGATGAGGATTGGGTCGACACTTTGGATATGATAAAGCGTACCTTATTTATTTCTGCACAAATCAATCAAAAAGATATATATAATGAGGCAGGGGACAGGCTTTTTAATCATGTTGTAAAAGTAAATGGACAGGATAAGGATTTTCAGTCTTTACGTTTGTTAGACATTCTTGTTGAACAGGAATATGGTGATTTTAAGATTTTGCTCACAGTGATAGAAAATATTATTAATAATAACATTGATGATGTGACGAAAGTTGAGCAAGCATATAGGCTAAAGGTAGAATGTTTATATAAAATAAAGGATAGCGTTGCTGCGAAAAAAAGCAACATAGATTTAGCAGATTATTACGTGAATTATGCAGAAGGAATCTTAGGAACGACTTTACAAGGGGCATTGCAAGCGGAACGTTTTTATCAAAAAGCAATTGAATTATATCGCAATAATGGTGAAGCTGCAAAAGGTGAAGTAGTCCTTAGGAGATTAGTAGAAATTCAAAAAGAAATTCCTAAGCAAATGGTTCCTGTAAAAATGGAATTTGATGTTAGTGGAGTAAATACAAATATTGATGAAAATATGGCGGGATTGACATTTGAGGAAAGCATTATACGATTGACCCAAATGGTATTGTTTCCTAAGAAGGATGATATAAAGAAAAAACTCTATAAAGAATATAATAATAGTCCTATCAGTCATATGTTTGGTAAAAATTTAGTTAATGCGTCTGGGCAGACCGTGTTAGCCCTAAAGCCTTTAAATTTTAATGATCCAGAGTCGGATTTAGAGTTGTTAGACTTACATTTACATCAAAAAGCATTAGAAGAACAAAAGATTTCAGGAGATGTTTGGTTAAAATACGCATTTTACTATATTAGAAATAATTATGAATTTGAATTTGCTGATTTAGACTTTTTAGTGTGTAATAATCCTATTATTCCTACGGGAAGGGAGAATATATTTCAGTCTGCTATATATATGGTGTTAAAGGGACAATATTATGAGGCAATGCATATACTTGCTCCCCAAGTTGAAAATCTGTTTAGAAATATTGCGAAAGAGGTAGGGGGATTAACCATAACATTGGAAACTGATGGGGCATCAAAGGAGAAAGTCTTAAAGTCGATTTTTGATTTGCCGGAGTTGTTGGATTGTTATGATAATGATATTCTGTTTCTTTTTAAAGGATTGTTAAATGAACAAGCTGGTGCAAATATAAGGAATGAGATTGCTCATGGTATAACTAGTGAGTATATGGCAAGTTCGGGAGCATATTTATACTTTGCAGGTGCAGTTATAAAATTATTATCTTACACATCTATAAAATGTTATAATTTGATAAAAGCGGAAGGTTCGAAATTAAAAACGTTTGTAGAACCGGGAAATGATGCGATAAAAATTAAGAGAATGTGACGGTAGGTAAGTCTATGAAATTGATAGAGTGGAACATCCATAAGATGACCAATGATATACCTGTTCAACAATTTGTTGTAGACGCATTGGTAAAAATGGATGCCGATATAATATGTCTTGTTGAATATTTGACAGATAAAGGAATAGTAGCAGCATTAGAGAGAGATTATTGGCTTGAAGAAAGTAATAGTATTTCAGGAAACAAGGTTTTTATAGCAGTTAAAAAGAAAATTGCATCTTGTGGAATTGTTACAGTAAAAAAAGACGAGATTGTGGGTTGCTATAATTTCTTGCACATTGATTTTATAAATAATGAAGGGGAAAAGCTTTCAATTATAGGTGTTAGAATGTTGTCTCCGATTAATGCAAAAAAGCAAACACCTCCATTGGTGGAATATATTAAGAGATTGGAAAATACCTATATATGTGTTGGAGATTTTAATATAAAAGATTATCGAATGAATGTATGGTTTTCAAACATAGAAATGGAAAAACACATAGTAACAGAGGAAATCTTGTCAGATATTAGCTATATTTATGTCGATAAATATAGCTATGTTAATGGTTATGGTTCGGTTGACCATATTCTGCATAGTGAAGACATAGAAGTGATTTCAAAATACCATTGGGGATTTACAAAATTCGATTCATGTTATCCACAAATTGAAGATGTGAAATTAAACACCATATGGAATATTAAGGCGGCATATCCAGATCATGCAATTATGGAAGTGAAAATAACAAAACGATGAAATCCTTAGTAGTAAAAATATTCATTTTACTACCAACTTTACTACTAACAGGTAGTAACAACATGCTCTATTCTGCTCCAATCTGCCACAATCTGTAATTTCAGAGCATATCACAATAACCCCGGAAACCCTTGTAAAACAGGGTATTCCGGGGCAAAACAAGGAGAAACAAAACAATGATAAAAGTATTATTTATCTGCCACGGCACTCCAGTTTTATGATAATGCATACATTCGCAGACTGGGGCAATACAGGGCAGAATATGGCGGAAAGCCTTGGAATTACTACGGTTTCGGCTACTAAGGCACATGGACGGAATCGGGATAAAGGCAAAGGTGTGGGGAGAAATCCTTAGTAGTAAGGGACTACTAAGTGATGGCACACATACAAAACTTTGAACAAAAAGCCACAATCGTTGGTAGGGAGACTACCGGGATTGTGGCTTTTTTACTTATTTTCCACTGTTACATATAGTCCGTAGACTTATAAGTAACAGTACCCTAAAATTATTTAGGAGGTTTTTTAGGATGATTACTGAAAAAATAGGAAGTAGAATAAAAGAATTACGCAAAGAAAAGGGTATTAGTCAAGAAAAACTTGCATTTAGTGCTGACCTGGATAGGACATATGTTGCTGGTGTTGAAAGTGGAAAGAGGAATCCTTCTGTAAAAAGCTTAGAGAAAATACTAGTTGCATTGGATGTATCCTTTGAAGAATTCTTTAAGAATATTTAATGTTGACTATAAGTAACAAAACAACTATAATAGAGGAGGATATATTATGGAATTAATGATTCAAGATCCAACATATTCTGCAACTATGAGATTGGGAGAGGCATTAATAGATGCTTGCAATATAGGAGGAAATGGTGCAGGAGCTTTTGCCTTTGCAGAAGAAAATGGAATAGATTTATTTTTGGGAGATACAGATTTCGAAAAGTATATAAAAGCAAATAAATATGAGTTAATAGTTGGGACGGATTCTATTACAGACCCCAAAGCGGTTGCAAGACTTAGAACGTATTGTAGATTATATAAAAATTTGACTGTTTATGGATATGTTCATGATGCTAGAAAAAATCTGTTCCACCCTAAAGTTACTTGGTTTGAAACAACAACAGGTGGTATATCAATAATTGGTTCGGGAAATTTAACAGAGAGAGGATTATTTCATAATGTTGAAATGTATTCTTACAATACTTTAAATAACACTGAAATGGCTAAATTAAAATCAGATTGGGAGGATTGGTTAGACTATTCAATAAATAATAATTTCCTTTTTAATATTAATGATCCGATTATTGATTATGCCGTAAACCTAAGTGCAGCAAAGAAGAGTAGGACTTTTACAAGTACTGGTGGAACAAGTACAGGAGCGACAGTAGGAACAACGGTTCCGGGAAGTATACTTAAATCATTGTATAGTAAGCAACCAAAAGCAACTTCAGTAAGTAAACCAATATTAACTTCAATTCCAAGAACTAAAAAAGCTATCCCTAAAAAATCATCTGCTGTTATTGCAACATCTATTCCATCTGTAGCACCAGTAGTTGTTCCATCAGGGGTAAATCCTGTTTGGACCGTATCATTAACGGATAGAGTATTAGTAGCAGAAGTACCTAAAGCAAGTGCAAGATGGAAACAGATTAATTTTGATAAAGCTTCATTTCAGAATTTTTTTGGTGCTACAGCAGGTGGGGTAGCGGGAACCTATAGAATTTTATTAAAGAATGTAGATTCAACAGGTGTTTTGGGGGCTACAGAAACTAGACCTAGTGTATCTGTGGCAAGTCATAATTGGCGATTTGAAATTGCAGCAGCAAGTGGGCTGCCATATCCTACTGGAGGAAATAGACCATATGTTATATTTAGCGAGGCATCAACCCGTTCTTTTATATACGAGTTAGTTATGCCGGGTGATCCCAGATATCCAGAGGTAGATAATTTAGTAAATACATGGAAAAGTGCAAGTGGAGTGACAGGTATTGCGAGATTTATTACTAATGTGAATAGAATAAAAGCAAGCACTCCAAGTTTGGGACTTTGGAAGGTGTGATTATAGTGGAGACGAATATAAAAACTGTTCACTATTTAGGTAGTAAAGCTAGAATGCTACCAGTAATTAAAGAGTATGTAGATGAACTAAATTCTGTAAATGGAAAGGTGTGCGATTTATTTTGCGGGTCAGGTGTTGTATCAGAGTTTTTGTTACAACAATACGATATATTGGCGGTTGATATTCAAAATTATTCGAGCGTATATTGTAAGGCAAGATTGACTGGAGGAATTCCAGGGATAGACATAAAGCAAATTGAGTCAGAAATAAGGAACCTTCCGATTCGAAAAAAAAATATTGATTACTATAAAGCACTCTTGAGATATGAAAATAAGTGCATGAAAGATTTAGTTGATGGATACCTTGAGCCTATGTACGAAATCATAGAAAAGGGATCACTTTATGCATACCTGGGAAAATATGATTATATAGAAGGTGCAATGTCTTCAGAATTAGAAGAAGCGTTTACTGATGTAAAAAATAGAATTGGGACTGAAGCAGAATCGGTAGATTCTGCTGTGACACGTTATTATGGAGGTCTATATTTTTCGTTCAAACAGGCCATTGACATAGATGCTATAGCAGCATATGCATTTTTGCAGGATGAACCATTGAAGAGCAAGGTATTAGCTGCGTTAATGGGGGCAACAACAGATGTAGTGAATACTGTGGGAAAACAGTTTGCACAACCGTTAAAAGTTAGAAATGCTGATGGAACATTGAAGAAGAATCTTTCAAAGAAAATAAAAGCAGATAGAGAAATTGATGTTTTTGAAAAATTTAATATTTGGATGCATTATTACACTGAAAGACCACAAAATAGACATGCTTTTGAGGTCATTTGTGATGATTATATTAATGTATTGAAGAAATTATCTCCTGGAGAGGTAGAGGTGATATATGCGGATCCACCATATACTAGATATCATTATAGCCGTTATTACCATATCCTTGAGACATTGTGTTTGCATGATACACCTAAGATTTCCACAACTTTTCCAAATGGGAAAGGGGGATTAAGCAGGGCTATTTATCGTAATGATAGACATCAGTCTCCATTTTGTATAAAAAGCAAAGCTCCAAAGGCATTCGATGAATTGTTTAAATATGCTCAAAAAGCACAAACATCTGTTGTATTATCATATTCGCCTTTTGATGAAAAAAGTGGAGCAACACCAAGATTAATGTCTATTGATGAAATATTAGCAATTGCAAGAAAATATTACACTGATGTAGAAGTTGTTTCTCCAGGTCAATTTATGCATAGTAGATTTAATAGGCAGGACAATAATTATGAAATAAATTATGAGGCAGAACGTTTAATTATATGTAGAAAGTGAGAGAGCGTGTGATATTAGGAAAAGAAGCTTTTTTAGAGAAAAAACTGAAAGATCCTCATGTTATAATATTGGGTGATAATCAAATCGTCCTAAAAGATTTAAAATCAATATATGAACATAAGGTGGGATTGATATACATAGATCCACCATACAATAGAGGGGATGATTTTATATTTTATAAGGATTCCCAAAAACATGACGAGTGGATAGAAAAGATGAAAACTGTCATTGTTGAAATGAAGGGTTTTTTAAAAGAAGATGGCAGTATTTGGATTTCTATTGATGATTCTGAAATGGCGTATTTGAAAGTATGTTGCGATAGTATTTTTGGCAGAGAAAATTTTGTTTCAACAATAGTGTGGCAAAAAAGAAATACGAGGGAGAATCGTAAAATATTTTCAAATAATCATGAATATATTTTAATATATGCAAAAGATATTAAGAAATTTAAGAAAAAACGTAATTTGTTACCAGCGACACAGGAATTACTAAATAGATATAAAAATCCAGATAATGATCCTAGAGGTCCGTGGCAGTCAGTTACGTTGTCAGTGCAAGCCGGACATGCTGTTGAATCACAATTCTACTCTATTGAATCTCCGACAGGAAAAATACATAATCCGCCTAAAGGAAGATGTTGGATTTACAATGAAGAAAGAATGCAACAAGAAATATCAAACAATAATATATGGTTTGGAAGTGATGGGAATGGTGTTCCTAGATTGAAAAAATTATTGGTAAATACAAAACTTGGAATTGTACCTGAAACACTTTGGGATAGCAATTTTGCAGGCACAACAAAAGATGCAAAAAAAGAATTGTTGGATCTAAATATCTATGATGAAGATATTTTTGACACGCCTAAACCAGAGCAACTATTATACAGGATTATTCAAATTGCAACTAACAAGGATGATTTGATTTTAGATTGTTTTTTGGGCTCTGGAACTACGGCTGCGGTTGCACATAAATTGGGAAGAGATTATATCGGAATAGATATCGATGAAAGAACTTTTAAATATGCCTGTGAGAGATTAAAAAAAGTATGTCAAGGTGAAAACGGAGGCATATCCAATGAAGTACAATGGAGTGGTGGAGACAATTATCAAGTATGTAAATGGAATTAACAATGATTGATATTCATAATATATAGTTATATGTAGGGGTATCCAAATCTCTACACCATTTCTTCATAAAGACCGATGGCCCCCTTCATGCGAATTTTCGCAGAATTAAACAGGGGGGGGTACCCGTCAAGGTCGGTTGATGTGAAAATATCCGCTGAATGTCATCACTTTAGCTGATTTTGTTTTGAATAATCCGAGGTGAAATCCATCACCTGTCCGGTGTATGGAAATCGCAGTTCCACTTTATCGGAAATCGCGATTCCGTTAAAAAGGAAATCATTTTGTTCCCAAATCCTTATAATGAAGATATGCACCCTATGGTGTAAATTCATTACAAGGAGGTCGCGATTATGACCAAATACCGAGAAATCATCCGGCTTACCGGATTGGGCTTCTCTCAGCGTAACATCATGGCAAGCTGTGGTGTTGCTCAGAAAACTGTAGTCAAAGTTCAAAAACGTGCCAGAGAATTAAATATTTCTTGGCCACTTGATGAATCTATGACGGATACTGAACTTCAAAGACTCATGTTTTCTAAAGAAAGTTCAGTATCGAAAAACAAGCGTATGCCAGACTACGACTACATCCACAAGGAGCTGCTCCGTAACGGAGTCAGTAAAAAGCTCCTGTGGACTGAATACATGGAGGACTGCCGTGCCAACGGCGATGAACCGCTCATGTATTCTCAATTCTGCTATCATATCCAGCAGGATGAGCAGGTTGAAGTTGACTGGGCAGGGGATCCTGCAACAATCATCGACCCGGATACCGGTGAAATCTTAAAGGCTTACATATTCGTAGGTGTAATGACTTACAGCCAGTATGCGTATGTAGAAGCCTTTCTGGATATGAAGCAGAAATCATGGATCACTGCACATGTCCATATGTACGAATTCTTTGGCGGTGTTGCCAGAATCCTTGTACCAGATAACTGCAAGACAGCAGTTGTTCACAATGGTGGTTGGAAAGATCAGCAGATCAATGAAACTTATCAGGAAATGGCTGAACACTATGGCACAGCTATCATCCCTGCCCGTGTCAGGACACCAAAGGATAAGCCGAATGCTGAAGGAACAGTAGGAAATATTTCTACCTGGATAACAGCAACACTCCGAAAGGAACAGTTCTTTTCTCTTGCCGAATTAAACCGTGCAATTAGAGAAAAACTGGAACAATTCAATCGAAGACTCTTTCAAAAGAAAGAGGGCAGCCGGTTGGACTTATTCCTTGAAGATGAAAAGCCGTTACTTTTGCCATTACCTGCTACCCGCTTTGAACTGAGTGACTGGAAGATGGCCACCGTCCAGTTCAATTATCACATATCTGTGGATGGAATGCTATACTCAGTTCCATATGAATACATCAAAAAGAAAGTTGATGTAAAGGTAACAGATACCACCATTGAAATTTTTTACAACCATACAAGAATGCGGTGTAACTATTATTCAAAAGCCTGATTATGAAAAAAATATAGATGCACAAAAATGGCATATAGATTATGCTCAATTAAGAGATGTATTAAATCAACAAATTGATTATAGGACAAAAAGGGAGGAGTATTATTCAGATGCTTTAATTCATGATGTAGATACAATAGAGGCAGTTGCATATGAAAGAGGAAATAGTAAACGTTGTTCTATATTTGATTGTAAAGCTATTTTTATTACAAAAAACATAGATATTTGTAACACCATTTTTAGATTGTATAAAAATGACAGATTCAAGAATGGAGAAGTGAATTTTGCAATGTCAGATGTAGACTTGACTTCTATTATTTGGTTATCAACGTTTGGGAAAAATAGTAATTTACCTAAGATGAAACTTCTAGAACATGCTTATAGTGCATGTGTGCCTTCAAGAATAGTAATGAAGGAGTTTCTTGACAAGGTACATTTATTAGAGAAAAGTGAAAAAATAAGTCAAGAGATGGCGATTGTGTTAAGGTCACAATATGCTACCATAAATGATCTGAGTGAAATATCATGTAATAAAGAGGGGAATGTTACAGATGCAGTTATTTATGAAATGGAAAGACGGATAAAAAATAGAGCTAAGAGAGAGGTAAAGATACAATTAAAAACCGAAATTGGCGAATTACAAAAAGAAAGGGAAGAAGTTGAAGAAGATAGAAATGCAATTGAACGAAGAAGAAATGAACTAATAGGTGAGCAAAGAAAAACTTCCAAGTTAAAGCAAGATGCAGAAATTATTATTGACAATATGGAGAAAAAACGGACTGTCCTATCAAAGGAAAAAGAGGAATATGAAAAAAAGATTGAATATGTTAAGACAAAACAAAAGGAAATAATTCAAAAAGCTAGGAATAAAGCAAATATGATTAAAGAGATAACAAAAATATTGATATACGTTGTGTTATTGGTGATTTCTTTGGGAATTGCAACTTTGTTTGCAATTGGAACTTGGAAAATCTCTGATTTAACAAAAGTTAGTCTGGTATGGTCATATGTTTATGTTGGCGTTGTATCAATTATTTGTTTAGTAATAACAATTATTTCAATTATTAAATGGCTTAGCTTTTATGTTTCTAAAGTGACTGTAAAAGTATATGATTATTGCTATTCTAGAGAAATAAGGAAACATAAAGAATTGTTTGATTAGACAGAATGGTAGTGAGACAATTATGTTTTACTGCCATTTTTACTACTAAGAGATGGCAGTGATATGCAAAATTTGATTGCTTTGTCATAATTACTCGTTCCAAAGTAAACACAATAATCTTTGAAAAATCCAGTAAAAATAGGATGTTCGTGAAAAAAGAAACAGAAAATCCCTTAGTAGTAAGCCTTTCCCTTTTACTACCAATTTTACTACTAACAGGTAGTAACAACTTGCTTAATTCTGCTCTGATTTGCCACAATCTGCATTTTCAGAGCATATCACAATACCCCCGGAAACCCTTGCAAAACAGGGCATTCCGGGGCAAAACAAGGAGAACCAAAACTATGATAAAAATACTATTCATCTGCCACGGCAACATCTGCCGTTCCCCAATGTCAGAATTCGTATTAAAAGACATGGTGGAACAGCGTGGCTTGACAGAACAATTTGAAATCGCTTCGGCGGCGACCAGCACAGAGGAAATCTGGAACGGCAAAGGAAATCCAATCTATCCGCCGGCGCAGGCAGAACTAAAAAAGCATGGAATTGGAAAGACCGCATACACCAACTTTGCGGGCAAGCGCGCCAGACAGGTGACAAAAGAAGATTATCATCACTATGACTACCTGCTTTGTGCGGATACCAACAACATCCGTAATACAGAGCGTATCACAGGCGCGGATACCGAAGGAAAAATTCATCTGTTGTTAGATTATGCAGACGAACTTCAAGAGGATAGTCAGCTTCAGACTAAAAATAAAAGCAGCAATTCAATCAGCCGGACAATCAGCCGCCGCGGCAAATCAATCGCAGACCCGTGGTATTCCGGGGATTTTACACAGACATGGAATGATGTGGTGGCAGGGTGTACAGGTTTTTTAAATTATCTTAAAAACGTGCATAAGATATAAAAGCGGCATCAGTTTCTGCGCGCCTGCCGGAATTTGGACGGTGTCATATGATATTCGCGCAGGAATAAGCGGTTAAAATAAGATACATTTTCAAAACCGCATTCCAGGGAAATCGCAAGAATGTCATCATCTGATGCACACAGCAGGTGCGCGGCACGGATTAGGCGGTACTCATTTAAGTAAGCAATAAAGGGCTTTCCCATATACAGCTTGAAAAATTTCATGAAATGGGAGCTGCTGAAACCGCAGACTGCCGCAATCTGCTCAATACTGATTTTTTGTGGGTAGTAATTTGCAATATAATCGGTAATCAGGCACAGCTTTTCCTTCGTATTTTCTTTAAAATAACCGTTTTTCCGGGAGGAAACAGCACTGTTTTTTTGCTGCGGTAAATCACACGTTGTAATTTCACGTATTTTATCCGGTGCAAGAATCTCTGATTCCAGAATAAAAAACAACTGATACAGCCAGCCTTTAATGCCGAGATAATACCCGGCAGGATAGGTGGTACGCAAATCGTCAATCCGGTCAAGGCAGATTTGAACAGCGCGGTGCGCTTTCGGAACCCGGTCTATTAAAACCGGAAAATCTTCCGGAAAATTTTGCAGGCGGTGAAAAAAGTTAAAAGACATCGTATCCCCTTCTTTTGGGATTAACATCTGCATATCAAAAATGATATTTTCGTATGAAAATGCTTCCGATTCATACTGCGCAATGGAATGAAGTCTGCCCGGCAGAATAAAGACAATGCTGTTTTTGACAACCGGGTAGGAAATACCATCGACATTGACCATTCCCCTGCCGCTCTTTACATAAATAATTTCCGTTTCACGGTGCCAGTGCATCGGCACACACGGAAAATCCAGCGGAATCGAGCAAGGATAAGTATTATAGGAAAAATCCGTATCATAGTGTTTTTTCGTTTCTTCGTAATTTTCATATTCTAATATGTGCATAGCCCCTCCAATCCGCAGATTTACTGCACAAACGCCAATTTCATATATTTTGTATATCATGATATGATGTTGGGGTCAAAAGCCTTAACTATGATATCTATGGATTGTTCCGTGCTAAACATGTGCCACTGGCACATAGCACCCGCCTATGAGCAAGCTCATGTGGGTTCAGATATTTTGACCCTGGTATCATGATATAAAAGTATGATAGTATTGTATTATTTTAAGCGGTAATTATGCAAGATAAAAAATCTTAGAAATATATAATAATAATCAGAATCATCGAAAAATAATCAGAAATAAAAATAGGAGTGGAGAGAAGTATGAGCATAGCAGAAATTTGTAACAAAATGTATGGAAAGACCATCAGAGAGTGCAGTAACGAACAGGTCTATACGGCACTGCTGGCACTGGTAAAGAAAGTCACGGAAGAAAGAAAAGAAGCGCAGGAGCGGCAGGAAAAAGAAAACGGCAAGAAAGTGTATTACATTTCCGCAGAATTTCTGATTGGAAAGCTGCTGTCAAACAACCTGATTAATCTGGGGCTGTATGAGCAGATTTCGCAGGAATTAGAGGAAAATGGAAAGAATATTGCACAAATCGAAGAAGCCGAGCCGGAGCCGTCACTTGGAAATGGCGGACTGGGACGGCTGGCAGCGTGCTTTTTGGATTCCATTGCCACATTAAACTTAAACGGGGACGGCATTGGCATCAACTATCATCTGGGACTGTTCCGTCAGGTGTTTGCACAGAATAAGCAGACAGAACAGCCGGATTACTGGATTCAAAAGGAAAGCTGGCTGACAAAGACGGAGGTGCAGTACCCGGTACAGTTTGGCAAATTGTCCGTCATGTCGAGAATGTATGACATTGATGTGACAGGTTACGAGGGCAGGGTCAACAAACTGCATTTATTTGATATCGACACGGTTGATGAAAAAATACCGATGCACGACGGCATTGATTTTGATAAAAATGCGATTGAGAAGAATCTCACGCTCTTTTTGTACCCGGACGACAGCGACAGAGCCGGACAGTTATTGCGCATTTACCAGCAGTATTTTATGGTAAGCAATGCCGCACAGCTGATTCTTTCAGAGTGCCGCAGGAAATGTGAAAAAGCGGGAAAGACGTTAAAGAATCTGAATGAATTTGCGGTGATTCAGATTAATGATACGCATCCGACAATGGTTATTCCTGAATTAATCCGCATTTTAACAACGCAGAAAGACATTGACGGCAGTGTGATGACGATGCAGGAGGCGGCAGAGGTGGTGACAAAGACGTGTGCATACACAAATCACACGATTCTTGCAGAAGCACTCGAAACATGGCCGCTGGACTATCTTGAGGAGGTTGTGCCGCAGTTAGTTCCGATTATCCGTTATCTTGATGAAAATGTACGCGCCCGTTATACGGATTCTTCCGTTTACATTATTGACGAAAACGACCGCGTGCATATGGCACATATTGATATTCATTATGGTTTCAGTGTAAATGGGGTGGCAAAGCTGCATACGGAGATTTTGATGCAGGAAGAACTGAAATCTTTTTACCGCATTTATCCTGAAAAATTTAACAATAAAACCAACGGCATTACGTTCAGAAGGTGGTTACTGCACTGCAATCAGGCACTGGCCGCCTATATTGAAGAATTGATTGGTGCAGATTTTAAAAAGGAAGCAGGGGAACTTTCACAGCTTATAAAATATGCAGATGATGAAAATGTGATTGCGCGCATGCTTGAAATTAAGGCGGAAAATAAGAAACGTCTTGCTGCATATATGCAGGAAAAATGCGGTGTAAAAATCAATCCGCAGTCGGTCTTTGACATTCAGGTAAAGCGCCTGCATGAGTACAAGCGCCAGCAGATGAACGCACTGTATGTCATTTACAAATATTTTGAGATTAAGGCCGGAAATATTCCGGATACTCCGGTTACGGTTATTTTCGGTGCGAAGGCGGCAAAAGCATATACGATTGCAAAAGATATTATTCACTTAATTTTGTGCCTGGGTGAATTGATTGCAAATGACCCGGATGTCAGTCCGTATTTAAAGGTTGTCATGGTGGAAAATTATAATGTGACGATGGCGGAAAAGCTGATTCCGGCGTGCGACATTTCAGAGCAGATTTCGCTGGCTTCCAAGGAAGCTTCCGGAACGGGCAATATGAAATTTATGTTAAACGGTGCACTGACACTCGGAACATTTGACGGTGCAAATGTCGAGATTGCACAGCTTGTCGGCAAAGACAATATCTATACCTTTGGTGCATCCAGTGACGAAGTCATCGCGCATTACAAAAATGCCGATTACTGTGCAAAGGACCTTTATGAAAAGGATGAAATGATAAAAAAATGTGTTGATTTTATCGTTTCAGATGCGTTAAAGCAGTATGGTGATGAAGAAAACTTAGCCCGTCTGCACCATGAAATCATCAGCAAAGACTGGTTCATGACACTGTTGGATTTCAAGGAATATGTAAAGGTAAAAGAACAGGCGCTTGCAGACTACAAAGACAGAGCCGCATGGGGCAGAAAAATGCTGATAAACACCGCGATGGCAGGCTTCTTCTCCTCCGACCGCACCATCCGCCAGTACAACACCGATATCTGGAAACTGTAAGCCGGGCAAAAAGTAAACAGGCGGCAAAAAACACAAAACCTTTCCGTCCCCGCCAAGGCGAAATCACCCATAATCTTTCCGCCCGCCCCCCTCCAAGGGCAAAAAACAACCCGTATTTTCCGTCAAACAGCGTGTGGAAAATGCGGGTTGTTTTTTTGCCTCCCACAGCGTGTGTAAAGTGAGGGTTGTTTTTTGCCTCCTACAGCATCACTCCGGAATTTTCCTTACTCCGCTCCATATAGTGATTGAGCTGTTCAAACGGCTTGCGAAGGACAAGACCGATGAGAATGGCAATGATAATATAGATAAAGAGTCTGCCGATACATTCCCAATAATAATTGCCGTACATGCCGCCAATCGTTTCGCGCAGGGCATCCATGGCATATGGGAACGGCAGGTAGCGGTAAATCATCCGGTAAACCTTTGGCAGGACGTCAATCGGGAACGTACCGCCGCTTCCGGCAACCTGGACTACCATGAAAATAATTGCAAGGGCTTCACCGATATTGCCAAAGGCAACCGTCAGTGCATACATAAAAATCGTAAAGACCAGGCTGGTGACAGAACATGCAAACCAGTATAAAACCGGGTGCGGACACTGAATCTGGATATAAAACAGATTTCCGAGTACAATCAGAAGTGTCTGCAACTGCCCGATACAGTAAAATGTCAGGTATCGTCCGAAAAATTTCTGATACGGCTTTACACCGGCCGGCAGGTGTTTGGATTTTTTCACCTGTGTATGAATGATAGCCACCATAATCAGACCGCCGACCCAGATGGAAAGAACCGTGTAAAACGGTGAAACGGCAGAACCGTAAGCTGAAATTTCATAAATCTTTTTGGTCGTAATTTCTACCGGTGAGGCAATAAAGTCTGCCAGTGTCTGCGGGTCACTGCCTAAAATCTCATTCACAAAATCATATTCTGGGTCGGAAGCGATTTTATTGAGTAATTCAATAGAATCGGAAAGCTTAGTCATCAGTGTATTTAAAGTCTGCTGTGTCAGTGTCAGATTTTCCTGTCCCTGTGTAATCGCATCCGTAAAGGTGTTCATGTCGCCGTCCATATCCTGATATAAAGAAGAAATGGAAGACATTACACTGCGGATAGAGGATACATTTTCCGAAAGTGAAGCGGAAACCTCTGACAGGGAAGAAACTGAATTGGCATCCAGAAGCTTTTGCAGGGCGGCAAGTTCTCCTGCCTGTGTATCCAGTGTTTCCGGTAAATCCGATGAAGAACTGCGTGCAAGAGAGGAAACATCGGAAGAAATCTGTGTAATGGAAATCAGGGAATCTAACATCACATTGTATGTCTGCAATTCATTGTAGGCATCAGTCAGTTTACCGGATATGACATCAATGAGTGAATTCCCTGTGGTATCATCCAGTGTCAGACTGTCAAAATCCACGGTGATAGCAGCGGAGCTGGCGCTTACAAGACTTTTTGTTAAAGTGTTCACAAAGGTGGAATTAGTCTGGGACTGAACTGCTTTTTTTGCCTTATCCGTAATTTTCGGCGCAATGGCATTTTTCTTCTGATTACAGTAATACTGAATCTGCGGATGTTCTAGGGAATCCGAGAGAAAACTTACCATATCGCTTGTAAAGTCAGACGGCAGAACCAGTGCGGCATAGTAGTCGCCGCTGTACACGCCGTCAATGGCTTCCTGCGTGGAATCCGTAAAGACCCAGCCGATGGTTGTATTGGCTTTTAAATTAGAAATAATCTGGTCACCGATGTTTACAGTCACACCGTCAATAGTCACACCAGGATCATCAGATGCTACAGCAACCTTGATGCGGGAAGTGGATTCCGGTCCGTACGGGTCCCAGTTTGACAGAGTGTTAAACCACGCATACAGGGATGGAATGACGGTAAGACCAATCAGTACAACAATGGCGACCACATTGGTACTGATACGTTTGAGGTCCTGTATAAAAACAAGAAAAATATTTTTCATAGTTTAATCTCCTTTGCAGCAGTGATAATAGACTGTAAGTTGTTATTGAGACGGGATGGTAAATCCTGTACAAGGTAGTCGTGTCCCTCTTTCAAATCCAGTCCGAGCTGTTTTAATTTTTTTTGCATCTGGTCATCAATGTAAGCGACCGTTACCAGATATGCAGAAATTAAAAAGAGTGAAATTACCCATAATAAAAGATACACAACCTTTGAACTCTCCATATGCAGCAGCAAAATAAGGAAAATCATCGGGATAATGGCAATACACCAGAGTCCCGCCTTAATACGCTTCTGATTGCGTTCATGCAGTGTATGGCTGAATTCCTGAATCTGCATTAAAGTCGCGTTAAAATCTTCATCACGTCCGTTTTTAGACGAAGACACGTCCGTAAAATCCGTATCCGGTGAACCGGAATCGGACAGGCTTCTGGCAGAAGTCCGTGCTATGGGTGTTGCCAGAAGGTCATCTGACACAGGGCTGTTTTTTAAAGTCATAGTTCTACCTCACTAACAAATATGTATTGGTTACATCATTTTGGTTTCTTTCATCTTTTCCTCAAAGAAATGATTGAGCGGAATGAAAGGTTTGCGGATTACCAGTCCGAGTAAAAGGGAAGCTGCGGCAAAAATCAGCAGTTTTCCCATATAAATAAAGTAGTCCATTTCATACATGCCGCTGATGGCTTCGCGCATGGCGTTAATCGCATACGGGAACGGGAAGTACAGGTATACGTTCTGGAAAAACTGCGGCAGCAGTTCAATCGGGAATGTACCGCTCGAACCGGCAATCTGGATAACAACCATAACAACGGCAATGGTCTTTCCGACATCGCCAAAGGAAAGTGTCAGCGTGTAAATCAGCAGGACAAATACAAAGCTTGCGACAGAAGCCGTCAAAATGAGCAGTCCCGGATGTTCACAGGAAACCTTTAATAAATATAAATCGCCGAGTACAATAATCAGGCTCTGAATCTGTCCCATCACAAAGAATAAAAGGAATCTGCCCAGATACAGTTCGTGCGGTTTTGCCATCAGTTCCATCTTCGGATTATTGTCAACGTGTACTTTCATCAGTGCCACGAGTACGATACCGCCGACCCACAGCGCCAGTGCTGTGTAAAACGGTGTAACTGCCGTACCGTAGTTGACTGCCGGGTAGACATCAATCTGTTCAACTTCCACAGGTGTTGCAATAAATTCGGCATAGGAGGCCGCATCGGCATGTAATAACTGTGAAAGCGTCTGATAAGCCGAAGAATCCGTAATATTATTTAAGGAAGTCAAAATCAGCTGGATTTTATCGGACATGCCCGAAATAATCGTTCCGGTATCGCCAAGGGTCTGGTTTGCCGTCAGGGCGATTTTGCTGGTTCCGAGTAAAATCTGTTCTAAGCTGTTTAGCTGGCTGCCTGAATTTTCAAGTGATTTATAGGCAGAATCCGCAGCTGCGTTCACAGTGATTTTTAATGAACTTAAACCGGATGAAGCAATGGTGTGATACTTCTGCTGGGTCTGTGTCATTTTATCAAGGCAGGAGGATAACAGGGTATGCAGCACCTCTGCCTTTGCAGCGGCAATTTCAGGTGTTTCCTTTACAATCGAAGAAGTCTGGTCAATCAGATTCTTTGCAAGGTCCTGTAAAGTAGAAATTGCTTCAAGTTGTCCGCGGATCTGTGCAATAATGTTATGGTCAATATATTCCAGATCATCTAATTTGTTTAAAAGGTCATCCAGTTTATGATTCTGCTCAAGCAGGGAGTTTAAGCCGTCTAATGCGGCAGAAAGTGCATCGGATGCCCCTTGTGTATCGCTTGTGATTTTATTCTGTGCCGTGTCTAAATGCTTTTGCACCTGCTCAGAAATGGTTTCCATGGCAGCAAGTGTTGTGTCAAGCTGGTCGGTCATGTTATCGACAGAGCGGGACAGTGCAGACTGTGTCAGCTTTGTTGTATCTTTTGAATTTTCTAAAATATCCTGTAATTCCGGAATCAATGCACTCATGGATTCCAGATTTTCCGATAAAGAAGCATTGCCGTTCTGGAAGGTGGCAATGGTATCGGCATAACCGGACAGATTATCCTGAATGGTCTTCATATCGTCAATAAGTTTGCCGGAAATGGAAGAATCCTTTTGGGTAATACTTTCAAGACCGCTTAATGCCGTCTGTGCGGCAACGTTAATATATTCTGTGTTAATCGTCTGCTGCAGTGTAGAACTTGCCGTATCGGTAATCTTTGTGGCAACGGCATTTTTCTTTGAATTTTCGTAATAAGTCACGCTTGGGTGATTCATGCCGTTGTCTAAAAAGTCAAACAGGCTGCGGCTGAAATCATCACCGATAATAATGGCGGCATAATAACTGCCGTCATAGACGCCTTTTAAAGCAGCATCTGTATCCTCCGGGAAAACCCAGCCTACACCGGTATTGTCATGAAGCTGCTCCACAACCTGATTTCCCATATTGACAGGGTCGCTTCCCTTTGAAGAAAATCCACTGTCTTCAGATACGACAGCAACCTTTAAGGAAGATGTGTTGGCATACGGGTCCCAGTTGGAATAAATGTTAAACCACGCATACAGGGACGGAATAATACACAATCCGCCCGCAATCACCAAAGCGAATAAATTACGGCTAAGACCGGTAACGTCTTTGCGGAATATATGTAAGATATGTTTCATAAAGACCTCATTTCTGTGCCTGATATACAGCACACTGTTATCATCAGAAAGCGAGCAAAGGCACTTTCATAGCGACATTATAGTATATTGGCAGTTCAAAAGCCAGTTATTTTTTACATTAAATGGAAGGTGTGGTATACTGGCTATATAGTAAATGGACAGAATGGGGAATGGTATGTATACAATTTTAATAGTGGATGATGAAAAGATTGAACGTAACGGAATCAAATTTCTGTTAAAGAAGCAGGCAGAGCCGTTTGAAATCTATGAAGCACCAAACGGCAAAGCAGCACTCGAGCAGCTTTGTTCAATGCGCAATCAGGGGAAAAAGATAGATATATTGCTGACCGATGTAAAAATGCCGTTTATGGACGGCATAGAACTTATTGGAGCAGCCAAAGAAGAGGGGTTTACATTAAAAACAATTATATTCAGCGGGTATAATGAATTTGAGTATGCCAAGCTGGCAGTGCGTCTTGGCGTATCGGACTACATTTTAAAGCCGGTCAATCCACAGGAATTTGCACAGACCATAGAGAAGGTTACAGGGGAACTGCAAAAGCAGTATGTTGAAAATGAACAACGTCTGCAGCAGAGCAGCTATATGCGGGAATATCTTTTATATACCTTATTTAATGGGGGCGGTGCAGAACAGGTGCATACATTGGCAGGAAATCTTGCGGGAGAAAATTTCTGGAATCACTTCCACCGGATTGTATTTCTTGAATTTGACCGTGAATTTTTTGGGAAAAAAGCGCTTGATTTTCAGGCGGAAATACTTGAAGAAAATATGAGTGAAGAATATCAGTATTTAAACTTAAACCCGCAGCAGGCAGTGCTTTTATTAAATGCCAGTCCGCATTACATGACCCTGCAGCAGACAGCACAAAAGCTGCATGATGCCGTTTTCAAAAAATATGGCGAACACTGTCATTTTGCAATTTCAGGCGAAATTGACGATTATGAAAAAATACCGCAGACAATGGATATGCTCGAAGCTCTGATGGAAAATAGGTTTTACCGTCCCGATGTGTATGTGTATTCTGAGGATATCAGTGAGGAAACGCCGGTGCTGGTGCAGATTGATGACGACACGCTCATGAAACAGATGAAACAGGATATTAAGATGAAAGATATCCGGGCGCTCCGGGAGCATTTTGACAGAATGTGTGCCAAGTACCGCAAAAAATCATATTTTTCACAGATTTATATTAAATTTATTTTTTCTAATCTGTTAAAAGATTTCTATCAGAATCTGCCTGAGACGCGGGAAGAGGAATTTAATAAGGAAATTGATACATTGTATAAGTCCGGGGATTTTAACTGTATTGTGTCGATTGTCAACAGCCATATTGATAAGCTGGAAGCGGCATTTGCAAAAAATCCGCAGACACAGCATAAAGAAATTGAAACAGTCAAAAAGTATATTTATACGCATTTCGGGGATGAACTGGGCGTAGAACAGCTTGCAGATATGGTGTATCTGGCACCGAGTTATTTAAGTACGGTTTTTAAAAAAGAAACCGGACAGAATTTAAGTAAATTTATCAAGCAGTACCGCATGGAAAAGGCAAAGGATATGCTTGAAAATACAAATATGAAAATTGTAAATATCAGCGAAGCGTGCGGTTATCAGAATGTTTCGTACTTCTGCCAGAGTTTTCGCGAGTGCTACGGGGTGAGTCCTCAGAAATTCAGAAATGGAATTTAAGATGAATATAAAAAATATGAAGTTGAAATACAGGCTGGCAGGGATTTACCTGCTCACGGCAGTACTGCCGGTTATTGTGCTGTTTACATTTTCCTACGGGCAGATGAAGCATATTTTAATTGAGCGCGATACGAAAAGTATCCAGAATTTTGTCAATCAGGCGGGAGCGGGCATTGATACCAAGTTAGAGGTGTATAACAACCTGTCCAATTACATCACCTTTAATGAAACGATTTCGCGGGTTGTCAGCTACGACTATAAAAGCGATTATGAAATGTACGACCAGCTTGTGCTGTTGTTTGACCCGATGCTATCGTCGCTTAAATATTTCCACGAAGACGTGAAACAGGTGACGATTTACGCAGAAGGCACGGTAAAGCACGATACCACGCTTGCCCCACTGTCTGAAATTGAAGCTGCACCGTGGTTTGATACGTCAAAGGAACATACAACGATTCAGTGGTTTGCGGACAGCTCGGCGCACACGCTGTCATCGGCACGAAAAATGTCACTGCTCTATCAGAAGAATAAACTCGGCATTTTATACATTTCAGTGGATTATGATAAGGTGTTTGAAGCACTTGAAGAAAATACGCAGAAAAACTACGGGATTTATATTGTCGATTCTGCGGGAAGAGAGGTGTATGAATTCCACAGCTTTACCGGTGAAAATGTGGATAAGGCGTTAAATTTTGCAGACTTTTGTGGAATACGGGACGGCAGCGGCGATTACACGGTTATCAGTACACCGCTTGCGACAACGGACTGGACGATTTATATGTATGAACCGACAGAATTGATTATCCAGTCGGCAAAGCCGATGATGCGCATGATTTTTGTGGCAGTGACGGTGATTATAGCCGGTGCAGTGCTTGCACTGATATCGACCTCGCGCTTTTTAATAGAGAGAATTGAGCTGTTACAGCACAATATGCAGAAGGTGGAGCAGGGCGATTTCACAGTACGTGTCCACAGTGACAGCAACGATGAAATCGGTGCATTAATTAACGGCTTTGATCATATGGTCAGCCGCATCAGCACCTTAATTACTGAGGTTTATGAGGGCAGAATCCATCAGAAGGAATATGAAATGCGGGCACTCCGGGCGCAGATAAATCCACATTTTTTATACAATTCGCTGTCCCTGATTAACTGGAAAGCCATTGAGAGCGGGCAGGAGGACATCAGCCGGATTACACTTGAACTTTCCAATTATTACAGAACTTCATTAAATAAAGGAAGAAACACATTGACATTAGAGCAGGAATTAAGCAATGTACGCTCCTATCTGCAAATCCAGCAGCTTATGCATGACGGGGATTTTGATGTGGAAATAGATGTGGCAGCGGAAATTTTACAGTACGAATCCCTGAATCTGATTTTACAGCCACTGGTTGAAAATGCGATTGATCACGGAATAGACTTAAAAACAGAGGGCAGAGGGCGGATTACAATCCGCGGCTGGCAGGAGCCTGCACAAAAGCCGTTCACACACCGGACAGATATGGAATCTGACACACAATCCGAAACGAAATCCGGTACAGAATCCCGCCGAGAACCAGATGTGGAATCCGGCACAGATTATCTGGTAGTATTGACGGTATCGGATAACGGTGTCGGCATGGATAAGCAGACGGCGGCAGATTTTTTAACGGTGCAGTCCGGCGGATATGGTGCAAGAAATGTCAACGAGCGTTTAAAGCTGTATTACGGGGATCAGTATCCGTTAAAGGTGGACAGTAAACAGGGCGAAGGTACAACGATTACAATTACATTTCCGGCACGTGTCTATACCACACAGAAACAGGCTTAAAACGGCGGTAGACGGGCATTTTATAAAATGATTTTACAACTGTCTTGTCACCTGTAAAGAAACGTGATATAATTACCAACAAAAAATTTAGCACTTATACAGGAAAATGAGGTAAATGATGAACGCGGTAACAGAGGAAATTAAGCAACTGAAAAAAGAGAAAAATGCAGTCATTCTTGCACATTACTATGTGGAAGATGCCGTGCAGGAAATTGCAGATTACATCGGAGACTCGTACTACTTAAGCCGTCTTGCAACGGAAACAACAGCAGATGTCGTTGTTTTCTGCGGTGTGGGATTTATGGGTGAGAGCGCAAAGGTATTAAATCCGGGGAAAAAGGTTTTAATGCCGGATATGAGTGCGGACTGTCCGATGGCACATATGGCAGATATCGCAGGAATTGAAAAGCTTCGTGCAGAGTATGAAGATTTAGCGGTTGTCTGTTATATCAACTCCACGGCAGAGCTAAAAGCACACGCGGATGTATGTGTGACTTCCTCAAATGCGTTAAAGATTGTAAAGGCACTCCCGAATAAACACATCTTATTTATTCCGGATGACAATCTCGGACATTTTATTGCAGAGCAGGTGCCTGAGAAAGAATTTTTATACCAGAACGGACACTGTCCGGTTCATAAGGCGATTGCACCGGAAGCTGTCAAAAAGGCAAAAAAGGAGCATCCGCAGGCACTTGTGCTTGCACACCCGGAATGTCTTCCGGAAGTGTCGGCACTGGCAGATTATGTAGGCAGTACCTCGGGTATTATTGATTATGCAACAAAAAGCGATGCAGAGGAATTTGTGATTTGTACGGAAACAGGTGTATTTTACGAGTTGAAAAAGAAAAATCCTGGGAAAAAGTTTTATCCGGCATCGGCTCATCAGATCTGCCCGGATATGAAAAAGATTACATTAGAGAAAGTACGGGATGTCTTAAAAAATGAGAGCAATGCCGTAACGGTGGAAAAAGAGTTAAGTGAAAAGTCAGGCCGTCCGCTTGAGAGAATGTTAGAGCTTGCAAAATAGCCGGAAAGAATGTGTCAAGATGAATGAGAATAAGGTAAAGTTACATATTAATACGGACATTGTGATTGTAGGAACGGGAGTCGGCGGCTTGTTTACCGCACTGAATCTGCCACGCGATAAGCAGATTGTGATGATTACAAAGGCGGATTTGGAAAGCAGTGATTCGTTTCTTGCACAGGGTGGAATTTGTGTATTAAAAAATGAAGATGATTACGACAGTTATTTTGAAGATACTATGCGTGCAGGACATTATGAAAACAGAAAAGAGTCTGTGGATATCATGATTCGTTCTTCACGTGAGATTATTGATGATTTAATCGGATACGGTGTAGATTTTGAGCGGGATGATAACGGACACTTGCGTTTTACAAGAGAAGGTGCCCATTCCACACCGAGAATCCTCTTCCATGAAGATATTACGGGAAAAGAGATTACAAGCAAGCTGCTTGCACAGGTGAAAAAGCTGTCCAATGTTACAATCCTTGAAAATACGGAAATGGTAGATATTGTGGAACAGGACAATGTATGCTACGGTATTGTATGCCGTGTATCAAAGGAAGCGATGCCGCATCTGATTACAATTTCGGCAAAGGATACCGTATGGGCATGCGGCGGTATCGGCGGTTTATACACACATTCCACGAATTTTCCGCATCTGACGGGTGATGCACTGGCACTGTCCCTGCGCCATCATATCGAACTGGAAAATATTGATTATATCCAGATTCATCCGACAACACTGTATTCCGAAAAGCCGGGAAGAAGATTTTTAATATCCGAATCAGTACGTGGGGAAGGCGCTATTTTATTAAATAGGAAAGGCGAGCGGTTTGTTGATGAACTGCTTCCAAGAGATGTGGTTGCACGGGCAATTTATGAGCAGATGGAAAAAGACGATATGCCGTATGTGCATCTGTCACTTGAAAATATAGATAAAAAGACGATTATGGAACATTTTCCGAATATTTATCAGCATTGTCTGGAAGAAGGCTATGACATTACAAAGGAAAGTATTCCGGTTGTACCGGCACAGCACTATTTTATGGGCGGTGTCCACGTAGACTGCAACAGCAAAACGTCTATGGAACAGTTATATGCAGTCGGTGAAGCAAGCTGTAACGGCGTTCATGGCGCAAACCGTCTGGCAAGCAATTCCCTGCTTGAAAGTCTGGTCTTTGCGAAACGTGCGGCAAAGCATATTACAGACGGCTTTGATATGGCAGAGAGTTGTCCGGAACTCGTGGAAGCGGCAGCACTCCGGAAGTACAACGGCTATGATGAATTGAAAAAACAGTACAAGACAGAAATTTTTGAAGAAATTGAAAGGGAGAAAAAGGTACATGAACAGTATATCAATGAAGTTAAATGCAGATAAATTAATTATGCAGGCACTGGAAGAAGATATCACAAGCGAGGATGTTACGACCAATGCCGTAATGCGCCATCCGCAGCAGGGAGAGGTACAGCTTTTGTGCAAGCAGGACGGTGTCATTGCAGGCTTGGATGTATTTAAAAGAGTGTTTGAGCTTTTAGATGAAACAACACAAGTCGTATTTTATGTAAAGGACGGCGATGCCGTAAAAAAAGGCGATCTGCTTGCAGTTGTAAAGGGGGATATCCGTGTCCTGCTTTCAGGAGAACGCACCGCCTTAAATTACTTACAGAGAATGAGCGGTATTGCAACGTATACACGCTCAATTGCTGATTTGTTAAAGGGCAGCAAAACAAAGCTTCTTGATACGAGAAAGACGACACCGAACAACCGCATTTTTGAAAAATATGCCGTAAAGGTCGGCGGTGGTTATAACCACCGTTACAACTTATCCGATGGTGTCTTATTAAAGGATAACCACATCGGAGCTGCAGGCGGTGTTAAAGAGGCTGTAACGATGGCAAAGGAATATGCATCGTTTGTCAGAAAGATTGAAGTGGAAGTCGAAAATCTGGATATGGTACGCGAAGCGGTAGAAGCGGGCGCAGATATTATCATGCTGGATAATATGACACCGGAAATGATGAAAGAAGCAGTCCGTATTATTGACGGCAGGGCAGAAACAGAGTGTTCCGGCAACGTTACGTTAGAAAACGTGGCACGTCTGACAGATATCGGCGTGGATTATATTTCAAGCGGTGCGCTGACTCATTCCGCTCCGATTTTGGACGTTTCTTTAAAAAATTTACACGTAGTATAAAAAAACTTTCCTAAATAAAGAAAAAAGTAAAAAAATGGCTTTATTGCTTTAATTGGATAAATAATCTGCTTTTCTTTTTTATAATAGTGTGTTAACATAATAACACACTAAATTTTTGGAGGTTTCTAATGAAGAAAGACGAATTTAAGCCGTATATCCCGGCTGACAAAATTACGCCTGAGTTTACAGTGACATCTGTGATCATGGGTGTCCTTCTGGCAATTATTTTCGGCGCAGCCAACGCGTACCTTGGTCTGCGTGTCGGAATGACTGTATCTGCTTCTATTCCGGCAGCAGTTATTTCCATGGGCGTTATCCGCGTCATTATGAAAAAGGATTCAATCCTTGAAAGTAACATGGTACAGACAATCGGTTCTGCCGGTGAATCCCTGGCAGCGGGAGCAATCTTTACACTTCCTGTATTGTTTTTATGGTCAAAGGAAGGTATTACAGAGGCTCCAAGCCTGATTACCATTTCATTAATCGCATTATTCGGCGGTATCTTAGGTGTGTTATTCATGGTGCCGTTAAGAAATGCACTGATTGTAAAAGAACATGGTGTGCTTCCGTATCCGGAAGGTACAGCCTGTGCGGAAGTTCTTTTAGCCGGTGAAGAAGGCGGCGCAAGTGCGAAGTCTGTATTTGCAGGTATGGGACTTGCTGCTTTATTTAAGTTTGTAGTGGATGGACTCAAAGTGATTCCAAGCGTTATTACAGCACCACTCAAGGCATTTAAGACAGAGCTTTCAGCAGAAGTATATCCGGCACTGCTTGGTGTAGGTTATATCTGTGGACCAAAGATCGCTTCTTATATGTTTGCCGGCGGTTTAATCGGATGGTTTGTACTCATTCCGGCAATCATTACATTTGGCGGTTCCACAATCCTTTATCCGGGAACAAAGACGATTGCTGATATGTATGCTGCAGGCGGTGCTTCCGCAATCTGGAGCAGTTATATCCGATACATCGGTGCAGGTGCCGTAGCTGCAGGTGGTATCATCAGTTTAATTAAATCCCTTCCGTTAATTGTAAGAACATTTGCAGATGCAATCAAGGGCATGAAGGGGGCAGGAAACAGCAACAGCACTGTTCGTACAGAAGCAGACCTTGATATGCGTGTAATCGGTATCGGTGTATTAATCATGATTATTGCAATCTGGCTGTTACCGGAAATTCCGGTATCTCCGCTCGGAGCAGTTCTTATTGCATTATTCGGTTTCTTCTTTGCGACGGTTTCATCCAGAATGGTTGGTATCGTCGGAAGCAGTAACAATCCGGTATCCGGCATGGCAATTGCAACCCTGTTATTTTCTACACTCTGCTTAAAGGTGACAGGAGATACAGGTGTACACGGCATGAAGGGTGCTATTGCAATCGGTTCTGTTATTTGTATCATCGCAGCAATGGCCGGTGATACTTCACAGGATTTAAAGACAGGTTATATCCTTGGTGCTACACCAAAGAAACAGCAGATTGGTGAATTAATCGGTGCAGTTGTTTCAGCAGTTACTATCGGGGGCGTTCTTGTATTATTGGATTCTGCATGGGGATTTGGTACAACAGAGCTTGCAGCACCACAGGCAACTTTAATGAAGATGATTATTGAAGGTGTTATGCAAGGAAATCTTCCTTGGGCGCTGGTATTCATCGGTGTATTTATTGCAATCGTTGTTGAAATTCTTGGAATTTCCGTACTTCCTGTAGCAATCGGTTTATATCTGCCACTGGAATTAAGCGCAACAATTATGATTGGTGGTGTTATCCGCTGGTTCGTTGACAAGAAGAAGGCTGATAAGGAAGAAAATAAAGATGCAAACAGTGGAATCTTATTCTGCTCTGGTATGATTGCCGGTGAGGGTCTTGTAGGTATCCTTCTTGCAATCCTCGCAGTTGTCAACGTAGCCGGTAAGATTGATTTATCAGGCAGCTTTACAACAGGAATTGTTGGCGGCGTTGTATTAATGGTTGTTATGATTCTGTGCATCCTGAAGTTCTCACTTTGGAGTAAGAATGGCAAAGAAAACAAGTAAAAAAGATTTAAGAAATTATCTGGATTTTATACCGGTGCATCATGAGCAGTATTCCTATACGGTGTCAGATAATGGTGCAGTTACGGTTTACGTGGAAAATAAAGGCGTATTTAACAAAATTGCCCAGGTGGTTTTTAAAAAGCCGCGGATTTCCCAGATTCATCTGGATGAAATGGGGAATTTTATCTGGCCGTTAATGGACGGAAAGAATACGGTATACGATATTGCAGAACAGGTGAAAGCGCATTTTGGCGAAAAAGCAGAACCGCTTTACAACCGGCTGGTGCAGTATATGAGAAATCTGGAAAGCTACGGATTTATCCGTTTTAAAGAGTAATAGAAAGCGGCAGGCACATGGAATAGGGTGCCTGTCCTTTTTTATAAACGTCAATAAAAATCAACATGAATCTAAAATATCTGATATTTTAAAAAATTCCAACACCTAATATAATAAAACTATCAAAAATGTTTCTGCTGTTTTAAAGGAAAACAGCAGGGGAATGGAGGGTTTTATGAAAAAAAGAAGAATGACAGCCGCATTTTTAGCAGCGGCACTTGGGGTAACAGCATTGACAGGCTGTGGAGGCACAGGCGGCAGTACCGATACGGGGAAAAGCACAGAGGCTGAAAAAATCAGTACAACGATTACCGTATGGGGCTGCGCAGAAGATCAGGCAGACGAGAATGGCAAATGGCTTCAGACGATGTGTGAAAAATTCAACACAGAACATCCGGAATGGGATCTTACATTTGAATACGGTGTCTGCTCCGAACAGGATGCCGGAAAGACCGTTCCGCAGGATCCGAGTAATTCAGCCGACGTATATTTCTTTGCAAATGACCAGTTACAGACATTAATTGATGCGAAGGCAATAGCAAAGCTTGGCGGTGAAACGGCAGATTACGTAAAGAGTACAAACTCACAGGCAATTGTAGATTCCGTTACGGTAGACGAAGCAGTTTACGGTGTACCATTTACAACCAACACCTGGTTTATGTATTACGATAAGAGCAAATTTACAGACAGCGACGTGAAGAGTCTGGATACAATGCTTGCAAAGGACAAGGTTGCATTTAATATCACAGAAGGCTGGTATATGTCATCATTCTTCCTTGCAAATGACTGTGTATATTTTGGTAAAGACGGAAAAGATAATGCAGCAGGAATTGATATTTCAGGTGATAAGGGTACAAATGCAACGAAAGCAATGGTATCTATGGTCAACAATCCGAATTTTGTAAACGATGCAGGCGGTGTCGGAATCGCAGGTCTGCGTGACGGCAGTGTTGCAGCTTATTTTTCAGGTTCATGGGATTATAAGAATGTAAAAGAAATTTTGGGTGATAATTTTGGTGCCGTACAGCTTCCGAAAGTCAAGATTGGCGGTACGGATAAGCAGTTAAAGGCATTTGCAGGTTCTAAAGCAGTTGCCGTGAATCCAAACTGTAAATACCAGCAGATTGCCGTTGCACTTGCAAAGTATTTAGGTGGTAAGGAAGCACAGCAGTCCCATTATGATTTACGTAGTGTAATTCCTTGCAACACAGAACTGCTGGCAGTAGAGCCGGTTAAATCCGATGTGCTTGTAACTGCACAGAATAATACCTTTAACAATACTGCTGTTATCCAGCCGACGGTAACTGGTATGAATGATTACTGGACACCGGCACAGAATTTCAGTAAATCCATTGTTAACGGAGAAATTACACTGGATAATGCTGCAGAAAAGACAGAAGAGTTTTACAAACTGATTAATACATCAATTGTAAAATAGAAATAAAACGCACACAGCGTTTGGAGGTTGCGTATGGAATTGGTTAATGCGTTCAAAAAGGGAGATTGGCTCACAAGAAGTTCAGCAATTGTGATGGGACTTGGCAATATCCTCAGAAAACAATTTATCAAAGGAATCTTATTCCTTTTCACAGAAGCAGCTTTCCTATTCTTTATGGCAGCCTATGGCTGGCAGTGCCTTCTGGCACTGCCAGACCTTGGTGAAAAAGAACAGGGAGAAGTGTGGAATGAAACACTGGGCGTCTATGAATATGTTCAGGGAGATAACTCCCTGTTAATTTTACTTTATGGCATTGCAGTTTTATTTATTTGTGCCGCATTTATCTGTGTGTGGGCAGGTGCAGTAAAAAGTGCGTATCAGGCACAGGTCTGTATTGAAAAAAATAAGCCGGTGACAACATTTGCAGAGGACATTAAGTCCCTGTTTGATAAAAATCTGCACAAACTGCTTCTGACACTGCCGGTTGGCGGCATTTTGATTTTTACGATTCTGCCGCTGATATTTATGATAGCCATGGCGTTTACAAATTACAGCAAAGTAAACAGCCATCTTGTTCTGTTTGACTGGGTGGGGCTGGAAAATTTCCGGCAGATGTTTGATGTGAGCGGAACGTTCGGAAAAACATTCTGGTCTGTGCTTGGCTGGACAATTGTCTGGGCGGTATTTGCAACAGGTTTAAATTACATCTTAGGCATGCTGCTGGCGCTGCTTATTAATAGGAAGGGAACAAAAATCAAAGGCTTTTGGCGGTTGATTTTTATTTTGTCGATTGCCATTCCACAGTTTGTGTCACTGCTTGTTATGCGCAGTATGCTAAGTCAGGACGGCATTATTAATGTAATGTTAAAAAATGCGGGCTGGATTCAGAAGTCCCTGCCGTTTTTCTCTAACGTCGCATGGGCGAGAATAACGGTAATTGTTGTTAATCTGTGGATTGGTATTCCGTATACGATGATGCAGGTTACGGGAATTTTACAGAATATCCCATTGGAGCTTTACGAAGCGGCAGAAGTAGACGGCGCCGGTCCGGTAATCCGTTTCTTTAAAATTACATTGCCGTATATGCTGTTTGTGACAACACCATATCTGATTACGACATTCACGGCAAATATCAATAATTTCAACATTGTTTATCTTTTAACAAAGGGCGATCCGGTGCTGTCAGGCAATACCGCGGGCAAAACAGACCTTTTGGTTACATGGCTGTATAAGATGACGGTGGATTACCAGTATTACAATCTAGGTGCCGTTATCGGAATTATGACCTTTATATTTTTGGCAATCGGTTCGCTGCTTGTATACAGACGGACGAAATCCTATAAAGACGAGGAGGGATTTCAATGAAACGAAAAAAGAAAATCAACAATATACTGGTGCATCTGTTTTTAAGCGTGCTTGCAATTATCTGGGTCAGTCCGCTGTTCTGGATTATCCTTACAAGCTTCCGCGCACAGAAAGGCGCTTATACCTCGTCCTTTTTTCCGAAAAAATATACATTTAACAATTATATCAAATTATTTACGGATACCGGAATTTTAAATTTTCCGAGAATGTTTGGCAATACGCTGTTTATTGCAATCTGTTCCTGCATTATTTCAACATTTTTTGTATTGTCCGTGGCATATTGTATGTCGCGCCTGCGCTTTCGTTTAAGAAAGCCGATGATGAATATTGCAATGATACTCGGACTGTTTCCGGGATTTATGGCGATGATTGCGGTTTACTATATTTTAAAAGCAGTTGGACTTTCAGAAGGCTCCATGATTCGTGTGGCACTGATACTGGTATACTCCGGTTCGTCCGGAATCCAGTTTTATATTGCAAAAGGATTTTTTGACACAATTCCAAAAACGATTGATGAAGCGGCTATGTTGGATGGTGCTACCAAATGGCAGGTGTTTACAAAAATCACTATACCGCTTAGTAAGCCAATTATAGTATACACGGTGCTCACGACCTTTATTGCACCATGGGTGGATTTCATCTTTGCAAGAGTAATATGCCGTGCCAATGCCGATTATTATACGGTGGCAATTGGTCTGTGGCAGATGCTTGAAAAGGAATATGTAGACAGCTGGTACACCTGTTTTGCCGCAGGAGCAGTCTGCATCTCAATTCCGATTGCAGTGCTGTTCATTTTCATGCAGAAGTGTTATAATGAGAGCATGTCGGGAGCGGTCAAAGGGTGACGACTTTTTGCAGAAGATGACTCAGTTTTGGAGTGTGTGGAATGATAAAAGGATTTAAAAAATTTTGTTTGTGTCTGCTGGCGGCGGGAGCTGCGGGCGGGATTTTAGCCGGGTGTAACAGCCCGGCTAATCGTGTTTTGTCCTCGCGGCAGGAATATGCAGAGCAGATGCAGGCTGCGGTATCCACGCCGTTTGGCGCGTATCCCGAAACGGTTGTGTATACACTGGGAAAGATGATAAGCACAAATAATTCCAATATGCCGGCGGGGGATACGTATGAAGACAATGCGTATACACGGTATATTAAGGAAGTGATTAATGTCCAGAACAGGGATGTTTTTGAAGAAGCCGATAAGCAGTATGATACCAACGTGAGCATGGCGATTGCAATGAATGAACTGCCGGATATTATGCTTGTGAGCAATTATGAGGACTTGGAAACGCTTATCGAAAATGATATGATAGAAGACCTGACGGTATCGTATCAGAACTGTATCAGTGACAGAATACGTGAAATGTATGCCAGCTACGGCGAAGACCTGATAGACAGCGTGACATTTGACGGTAAAATTATGGCATTGCCCGAAACGAATATTACGGACGGACCGAATCTTGTGTGGCTGCGGAAAGACTGGATGGATACGCTGGGACTTTCGGCACCGCAGACCATAGAAGATGTGGTTGAAATTGTACGTCAGTTTATAGATAATCAAATGGGTGGGGAAGAAACCGTGGGACTGGTCTGTGATACACAGATTGCAGGCGAGTGCGGCTACAGCAGTGAATATCTGCTTGATTTGATTTTTGCTTCTTATGGAGCATACCCAAAGCAGTGGATTACAGGTGATGACGGCGAGGTGGTATACGGTTCGGTGACAGACGAAGCCAAAGCGGCGCTTTCATATGTGCATACACTTTATAATGAAGGAATCCTTGAAAAAAATTTTTTGATACATACAACATCGAATCTGATTGAAATGATAGAACAGGGAAAATGCGGCTCGTTTTTCGGACCGTGGTGGGCGGCAAATAATCCGCTGGCATCTGCGGTCAGTGCTGTAGCGCAGTCTGAAAAGCCGGACTGGCAGCCGTATCTGATAGCGACGGATGCGCAGGGCAATACCTCGTATCACAGCCAGAATCCGGCATATAAATATGTGGTTGTAAGGAAGGGTTACGAACACCCTGAAATTGCCGCGAAGATGATCAGTGTAATGTTTGACAAAATCCGCTATGAGTGTGATTCGTCCGAAGAATTTGAAAAATATTATCAGTTAAATGTAGAACCCACGGCAAGACCGCTGGCAATCAATGTGGATTATAACAATGCGCTGGAGCTGTGCTATGAGGATATTGCGGCAGTTTTTTCCGGCGAAAAGCAGGAAGACGATTTAAAGCTGCTTGAAAAGTCTTACTATACTGCATGTAAAAATTATATGGAAAATAAAGAGTTTGCGGGAACCGATGCGTGGGCGGCGTATATGACACGGATTAAGGCGTGTGAGGCAATCCGGGAAGGCTCGGTGATTACAGTACCGTCCTTGTATTTTAAAACCACTAAAACCATGAAGTCGGAGTGGTGGAAATTAAAGGAAAATGAAAAAGAAGCCTATTTAAAGATTATCTGCGGCGAAGAACCGCCGGAATATTTTGATATCTTTGTGCGGTCATGGCAGGAAAATGGCGGCGCACAGATTACAGACGAAGTAAAAGCCGCCCTTGCGGTAGAATGAGGAAGATTTTGGAAAAACTAGAAGTATTAAAGAAGGTATTTGGTTATGACAGTTTCAGGGAAGGCCAGGAAAAAATTATTGATGCGATTCTGCGGGGGCAGGACGTACTGGGCATTATGCCGACCGGCGCGGGAAAATCGATCTGCTATCAGGTTCCGGCGCTGATGTTTCCGGGAATTACGGTAGTGGTATCGCCGCTTATTTCCCTGATGATTGACCAGGTGAAAGCATTAAATGATGCCGGAATCCATGCGGCATATATAAACAGCGCCCTGACGGAAACACAGATTACAAAGGCACTCTACAATGCAATGTGCGGGCGGTATAAAATTGTATATGTTGCACCGGAACGCCTTGAAACCGACCGCTTTCTGGAATTTGTCATGAATGCCGACATTTCCATGATTACAGTCGATGAAGCGCACTGTATTTCCCAGTGGGGACAGGATTTCAGACCGAGCTATCTAAAAATTGTCAATCTGATAAAGCGATTTCCGAAACGTCCCGTTGTCAGTGCATTTACGGCAACGGCGACGCAGACGGTTAAAGAAGATATCCAGTGTATTTTAGGACTGCAGAATCCGGAAGTATTAATCACCGGATTTGACAGGAAAAATCTGTATTTTGAAGTGCGCAAAACAAAGCAGAAGGATGCCGAAATTCTGGATTATCTGGAAAAACACAAGGGCGAGAGCGGTATTATCTATTGTTCTACAAGAAAAAATGTGGACAATGTATATCTGATGCTGCGTAAAAACCGCATTGCTGCGGCGCGCTATCATGCGGGTCTGGACAATGACACCCGCAAAGAAAGCCAGGAGGATTTTATCTACGACAGGGCGCAGGTGATTGTGGCGACCAACGCATTCGGCATGGGCATTGACAAATCCAACGTGCGTTTTGTCCTGCATTACAATATGCCCGCGTGTATTGAGAATTATTATCAGGAGGCGGGGCGTGCCGGACGTGACGGAGAGCCTGCTGAGTGTATTTTGTTTTATTCGCCGCAGGATGTGGTCATTCATGAATTTCTGATTGAACAGAAAGGTCAGAACACTGAATTTACGCAGGACGATTTAGACGTTATCAGAGAAAATGATATCCGTCGTTTAAATAAAATGCGTTTTTACTGTGCAACCAAAGAATGTCTGCGGGAATATATGCTCAATTACTTCGGGGAGTATACAAACCGCAGGGAATGTGGCAACTGCGGCAACTGCAATGCTTCCTTTGAAGAAAAAGACGTTACGGTGCTTTGCAGGGATATGATTGCCTGTATCCGGGAGAGCGGACAGCGGTATGGAATGGGAGTAATTATGGGCATTTTAAGAGGTTCAAATACCGCAAAGTTAAAAAGCTACGGTGTCAGCCGCTATGAAACCTTCGGAATCCAGAGCAAAACAAGCGAAGCGCAGCTAAAGGCGGTTGCAGAAGAACTGCTTTTAAAAGGGTACTTGACAGAAACGCCGGACATCTATAGAATAATCAAGCTGGATAAAACATGCGAAGAACTTTTAGATGAGGGCGCTTCTTTTTCAATCCGCTGGTCAGAACGGACGGAAAAAATGGCAGAGGCAAAGGTCAAAACGGCAAAAAGCCGTGCAACCGATACGCTTTCGCCAAAGCAGCTTGCGCTTTTTGGCGCGTTAAAGCAGCTGCGTCTGACACTTGCAAGAGAAGAAAATTTACCGCCGTACATTATCTTTTCGGATAAGACACTGATTGACATGTGTCATAAAATGCCGCATACACAGCAGGAAATGCTTGATGTCAACGGTGTCGGTGAAAATAAATTTGCGCGGTACGGAGAAGCATTTATCCGGTGCATTGAACAAAACAGCTGATGATTCTGTACAGAATGTGTTTATCAAGTAATTACGGAGGTTTCTCATGACAAAGAATATGACAGAGGGTTCACCGATGAAGCTGATTCTGGGATTTTCCATACCGATGCTGTTTGGTATGCTGTTCCAGCAGTTTTATAATCTGGTGGATACGATGATTGTAGGAAAAACACTGGGGGTTGATGCGCTGGCAGGTGTCGGTGCAACAAGCAGTATCAACTTTATGATTATTGGTTTCTGCATGGGCGTGTGTGGTGGATTTGCCATTCCCGTGGCACAGCAGTTTGGTGCGCAGAAATATGAACAGCTCAGGCGCTATGTATACAACGGCTATTTATTAAGCGTTGTGTTTTCGATTGTGCTGACGGCGCTTTCCGTCTTTTTCTGCCGGAATATTCTGACGGTAATGCGCACGCCGGAGAGCATTTATGAATATGCGTATGCGTACATTGTCATTATTTTTGCCGGGATTCCGACCGTATTCTTATATAATATTGTATCCAGCATTATCCGTGCGCTGGGCGACAGCAAGACGCCGGTCATCTTTCTGGTGTTTTCGGCAGTGTTAAATATTATTCTGGATTTTGTATTGATTCAGGGACTTAAAATCGGTGTCGCGGGAGCAGCTGTGGCAACCGATATTTCACAGCTTGTATCGGGTGTTGCCTGTCTGATTTATATGAATAAACGCTTCGAGGTTTTAAAGCTTTCGGCAAAAGACCGCAGGGCGGGAAAACGGTATATGATTAATCTCTGCATGAACGGGATTCCAATGGGGCTTCAGTATTCGATTACGGCAATCGGCAGTGTTATTTTGCAGACCGCCGTCAATACGCTCGGTGCAACGTATGTAGCGGCGATGACCGCCGGCAGTAAGATTTTTACATTTACGTGCTGTCCGTTTGATGCGCTCGGTTCCACCATGGCAACCTACGGCGGGCAGAATGTCGGTGCGGGCAAATTAAAGCGCCTTGGAAAAGGAATCCGTGCAGCAGGCATTATCGGTGCGGTTTACAGCGTGGGTGCGCTGATACTGCTGTATTTCTTTGCCGATTACATCGCCCTGCTGTTTGTCGATGTAAATGAAGTGGAAATCATTCATCTGACATATCAGTTTATTTTATATAGTGCGCTGTTTTATATTCCGCTGACCTTTGTCAATGTGGTGCGTTTCTGCATACAGGGTATGGGCTTTTCGGTATTTGCGATTCTTGCAGGCGTATTTGAAATGGCGGCAAGAACCTTTGCTGCAGTCCTGCTTGTGCCGAAAACGGGCTACACCGGTGCATGTCTTGCCAATCCGTGTGCATGGATAGCCGCCGACATCTTTCTGATACCGGCATTTATTTACTGCTGTAAGCGGCTGGAAAAAAGCACGCGCAAAGGTAGAACGGCGATGAGCGTGTAAAAAGAATCTTCCTTACCGGGTAAAACCGGCAGGGAAGATATTTTTTTCGCCTTTTTACATACATTTTAAAAAAATTTACGGATATTTTATTGTAATAAGGTAGTAAATTTTACAAAGTCTGAGATAAAATAAGTGATATAAAGAGCGAAAACAAACAACCCTGTTGGCAGATGAGAAATCGCCTGCGCGAGTTTCTCATCGCCACCTCGCAACAAGGTTGCTCGGAAAATCGGAATGGAGGAAATATGCCATCAACATATGCACATTACAGAATGGGGCAGGAGGTTTATCGTAATCTCACAGGAAAGCCCAAACAAATTATAGAAAAGTACAAGGAATTATATGATATCGGACTGCATGGACCGGATATTTTGTTTTATTACAAACCGCTCTTTGCAAATCCGGTCAATCAGGTCGGATATGCGATGCACGACCGTCCGGGCATTGAATTTTTCAGGCAGGCATCCTTGGTGATGCAGAAAGCGGAAAATAAGGAAGCGTGTGAAGCGTATATTTACGGCTTCTGCTGTCATTTTGCACTGGACGTCAGCTGTCACGGCTACATTGATGAAAAAATTGCGGAAAGCGGGGTCAGCCATACGGAAATCGAAGTGGAATTCGACCGTAAATTAATGCTGACGGATGGGTTTAATCCGCTGACACACAATCTGACGGGGCATATTCATCCTACTTTGAAAAATGCCGAGGTTATCAGTCCGTTTTATAAAAATGTAACGCCACAGCAGGCAGAGCAGGCATTACAGGGCATGATTACCAATAATAAACTTTTAATAGCTCCATCCTATTTTAAACGTTTTTTGATTTACGGTCTGTTAAAGGCAACGGGAAATTATAAGGAAATGCACGGTCTGTTAGTCAATTACAGCGAAAATCCGCAATGCACGGACAGCACCCAGATGCTGATGCAGCTCTACCGCGATGCCGAAAAGCTGGCGGAGCGGCTAATTGATGAGTATGAGGACAGCGCATCGGGAAAAATTCCGTTCGATAAGCGGTATGGTCTGACCTTTGGCGGAAAAGAAAAAGATGAACCGCTGGAAATGTGCGGGTAAACAAACGGCAGAACGTATATCACTTAGAAATGGAGAAGAAAATGGGAAAGAAATTAACAAAAAAGGAAAGAAACTGGATTTTGTATGACGTGGGAAACTCGGCATTTACACTGCTGATTGCGACAATTTTACCGATTTATTTTAATTATCTGGCAGGCAATGCCGGGATTTCATCGGTGGACTATCTGGCATATTGGGGATATGCGGCATCGGTTGGCACGATTCTTGTAGCACTTGCAGGTCCGGTGCTTGGAACCATGGCGGATACAAAGGGCTTTAAGAAGCCGATTTTTACGGGGGCGATTTTAACCGGTGTGATTGGCTGCGCATTGCTTGGTCTGGCAAAGGGCTGGATGTTGTTTCTGGTTATTTACATTATTGCAAAAGTCGGATTTTCAAGCAGCCTGATTTTTTATGATTCCATGCTTGGTGATGTGACAGACGAAGACCGCGTGGACTATGTTTCTTCGGCAGGGTATGCATGGGGATATATCGGAAGCTGTGTGCCGTTTATTGTCTGTCTGGTGCTTGTGCTTGGTAGCGGAAAAATCGGTATCAGCATGGAAATGGCAATGGGAGCCGCTTTTTTAATCATTGCCGTCTGGTGGCTTGTGATGTCGCTTCCACTGTTAAAAGGCTATGAACAGAAATTTTATGTGGAAAAGCAGAAACACGCGGTAAAAGAAAGCTTCTGCCGTCTGGGACAGACCTTTGGCAATATCCGCAAAGAAAAACATATTTTTATGTTTCTGCTGGCATTTTTCTTTTACATAGACGGTGTATACACGATTATCGACATGGCAACGGCATACGGCGCTGCACTGGGACTGGACAGCACAGGACTTTTGCTGGCACTGCTTGTTACGCAGATTGTTGCATTTCCGTGTGCGATACTTTTCGGAAAATTATCCGGTAAAATGGAAACCAGCCGCCTGATTACCGTGTGTATCTTTGCTTATCTTGGAATTGCAATCTTTGCTGTATTTTTAAAGAGCCAGATTCAGTTCTGGATACTTGCGGTACTGGTTGGAATGTTTCAGGGTGGAATTCAGGCGTTGTCCCGTTCATATTTTACAAAAATCATTCCTGCCGAAAAGTCCGGAGAATATTTCGGACTGATGGACATCTGCGGAAAAGGCGCATCATTTATGGGAACAACGATTGTAAGCCTTGTATCGCAGATAACCGGAAACATCAACGCCGGTGTAGGCATGATTGCGGTTTTATTTGTAGCAGGCATTATTTTGTTCCGTAAATCAGTGTCACTTTGCAATACAGAAAAAGGTGAAGAGGTGTATCCTGCACCGGAAATGCCACAGCGCTCGTCCATTTAACTTCGGCTTATTCCTGTACATGGGACGGAGAGAGTGTGGCAGCTCCGGGGAGTGAACAGAAAGTGGTATAGAAATTAAAAGATGAAACTTTGCAAGAAATGTAGTGCAGAGTTTCATCTTTTTGTATTTTAAGAGGTAAAGCGATGCACAATATATAGAATGAAATTTATAAAAAAGTTGGAAAAGTTGCATTTTTTATTCAAAAAAGGTTGGAAAAGTTGCAAAAACAGGGCTATTTTGGGTTGGAAAAGTTGCAAAAATCCTCTTGACATTTCAAAAACTTGAATCTACAATTGTTGCACATACAACAGTTGGAGGTGCAATAAATGTTAAAGAGAATCTTTTCTTATATGAAACAGTATAAGAAATATGCCTTTCTGGCATTGTTTTGCATCGCGGTGGAAGCAGTGCTGGAGTTAATGGTTCCGATGATTATGGCGGATCTGATTGACACCGGCGTTGCGACAGGCGATGAAAGATACATCTATCAAAAAGGATTTCAAATGGTACTCTGTGCGGCGGCGGCACTGGTGCTTGGAATCGGAAGCGCCCGTTTTGCGGCGCTTGCCGGTCAGGGACTGGGCGCAAACCTGCGTGAAGCCGAATACGAAAAATTGCAGTCGTATTCATTTGCCAATATCGACCATTTCAGGGTATCGTCGATTGTGACACGTTTAACAAGCGATGTCACGAATATTCAGAATGCCGTTTCAACCGGTATGCGCCCGTTTGGCAGAAGTCCGGTCATGCTGATTTTTGCAACGGGCGTGGCATTTTCCATTAATTCAACACTGGCGCTCGTATTTTTCGTGGCCCTGCCGGTACTTGCCGTGTTACTCATTTGCATTATTGTAAATGTACGTCCGCTCTATTCCAAAATGCAGTTTGCGATAGACCGCATGAACCGCACGATTCAGGAAAATCTGACAGCAGTCCGTGTAGTCAAAGCCTATGTGCGGGGCGATTATGAAATCGCAAAATTTGAAGAAGCAAATCTTAATCTGAAAAAAGAATCCGAAAAAGCATTTGGCATTGCCGTGTTAAATATGCCTGCCATGCAGTTTGTTATGTACGCAACAATACTGTCCCTGCTGTTATTCGGCGGTTATCTGATTCATGAGGGCAGGCTTGGTATCGGTGAACTGACCGGATTTTTAAGCTACGTCCTGCTCATTTTAAATTCGCTGATGATGATGTCCAATGTATTTTTAATGATGACACGTTCTCTGGCATCCGGCGCGCGTATCCTTGAGGTCATCGATGAAAAAATAGATTTGACCGATGAAAATGCAAAGGACATCAGCGTAGAGCGCGGCGAAATCGAATTTGACCATGTGTGGTTTAAATATAAGGAAGAAGCAAAAGAATATGTGCTTTCCGATGTATCATTTCATATTAAAGCTGGTCAGACAGTAGGAATTATCGGTCAGACCGGTGCGGCAAAAACCACGCTTGTCCAGCTGATTCCGCGTCTTTATGATACCGTGCGGGGAACGGTAAAGGTGGACGGCGTTGATGTCAGAAATTATCCGATGCAGCATTTAAGAGATGCGATTGCTATGGTACTTCAGAAAAATACACTGTTTTCTGGAACAATGCTTGATAACTTAAAATGGGGCGATGAAAACGCTTCCATGACGGAAATTGAAGAAGCCTGCCGGATTGCCTGCGTTGATGAATTTATTGACCGCCTGCAAGACGGCTATCAGACCGAAATGGGACAGGGTGGTGTCAATGTGTCCGGCGGTCAGAAACAGCGCCTCTGCATTGCAAGAGCCATTTTAAAGAAGCCGAAGGTACTGATTTTAGACGATTCAACCAGTGCGGTTGATACGGCGACAGAAAGCAGAATCCGCGAAGGACTTGCAGAGAAACTGCCTGATATGACAAAAATTATTATTGCACAGCGCATATCTTCCGTGCGCCATGCGGATCAGATTATTATTTTGGACGGCGGAAGGGTAAGCGGTATCGGTACACATGAAAACCTGCTTGCTTCCAACCGCATTTATCAGGAAATTTACGAATCCCAGAAGGAAGGAGCGGATTTATAATGGCAAAATATGTAGGATATAAAAGACCGAAAGACACGAAAAAGACAATCCGGCATCTGCTGGTATATTTAGGCATGCACAAATGGTCCTTTTTGCTGGTTGCCCTGCTGGTACTTATCAGTGCCGGAGCCAATATTACGGGAACATATCTTTTAAAGCCGGTCATTAACCGCTTTATCGTTCCGGGAGATTTAAACGGACTGGTGCGTGCCGTTGCGGCAATGGGCGTGATGTATCTGTGCGGCGCGCTGGCAACGCTCGGATACAACCGTTTAATGGTGAAGACCTCGCAGAAAGTCATCCGTGAAATCCGAAGCGATTTATTTGCACACGTACAAAAACTGCCCCTGCGGTATTTTGATGCACATACACACGGCGAATTAATGAGCCGTTTTACCAACGATGTAGATGCCGTACAGGAAGCGATGAACAATAGCTTTGCAATGATTATCCAGAGTTTCATGATGCTTTTCGGTACGGTGATAATGATGATGGTACTCAGTATCCGGCTGTCGCTGATTGTTGTGGTGTTTTTAATTGTTATGTTTGTGGTTATCCGCTTAAATGGAAAGCACAGCAAAAAATATTTTAACCGGCAGCAGGAGGAACTCGGCAAAATTAACGGATTTGTACAGGAAATGGCAGAGGGACAGAAGGTCGAAAAGGTCTTCAATCACGAAGCAAAAGACTATGCGCGTTTTTGTGAACTCAGTGAAAATTTCAGAAAGCAGTCCACCAATGCTCTGTCCTTTGCCGGTATGATGATACCAACCATTGTCAGTCTTTCCTATCTGAATTATGCGGTGTCTGCCTGCGCGGGCGGCCTGCTTGCAATCCGGGGACTGATGGATTTGGGAAGTCTTTCGGCATATCTGGTATATGTGCGCCAGAGTGCAATGCCGTTAAATCAGTTTACCCAGCAGGTCAATTTCCTGTTGTCTGCGCTTTCCGGTGCGGAACGCATTTTTGACATGATGGACGAACAGCCGGAAGTGGACGAAGGTAACGTGCATTTATGTCACGTTGTAAAAAATGCGGACGGCACACTGACAGAATGTGAACAAAGCACACCGGATTACGCATGGAAAGTGCCGGAAAACGGCGGCTTCCGCTATGTTGAATTAAAAGGTGATGTGCGTTTTCAAAATGTAGTCTTTGGGTACACCGATAAAAAGCGCGTATTAAACGGCATTTCTCTTTTTGCAAAACCGGGACAGAAAATCGCGTTTGTCGGTTCAACCGGTGCGGGAAAAACAACGATTGTCAACCTGATTAACCGTTTTTATGAAATCCAGTCGGGAACGATTACCTATGACGGTATCGACATTCAGCAGATTGCAAAAGACGATTTGCGCTGCTCACTGGCAATGGTTATTCAGGATACGCATTTATTTACGGGAACGATTGCGGACAATATCCGATACGGCAAGTTAGATGCGACTGACGAGGAGGTTTATGAGGCAGCACGCATTGCCAATGCGGACTCCTTTATCCGCAGACTGCCGGACGGCTATGATACAATGCTGTATGCAGACGGCAGTAATCTTTCGCAGGGGCAGCGCCAGTTACTTGCGATTGCGAGAGCGGCAGTTGCCAAACCGCCGGTGCTTATTTTAGACGAAGCGACCAGTTCTGTAGATACCCGCACCGAGCGGCTGATTGAAAAGGGCATGGATGCGATTATGGAAGGCAGAACGGTATTTGTCATTGCACACCGCCTGTCAACCGTCCGTAATTCCAAGGCAATCATGGTACTGGAAAAGGGCGAAATCATAGAGCGCGGCAGTCATGAGGAATTGTTAGAACAGCAGGGCAGATACTATAGGCTGTATACGGGACAGTTTGAACTGGAATAAAGTATGAGCAATCCATATGCGAGAGATTGCTCATACGGCAATTTGCTTTCAGGTAAAGCAAATTGCCATTATCGTAGATTGACAGTAAACTCGTCCATACAGATATTTGCGCCGCAGGTGTCGCAAATATTATTTATCGCAGAACTGAATAAATTCAGTTCGCGTTCTTTCGGCATAAATGCCTACAGAAAAGAGGAAAGTATGAAAAAAGAACAGATTCGGAATGAATTATTTAAGATAGAAGTGCTGCGGCAGAGATTAATGCGGCCGCAGTTTATCGCATTGGGGCTTACAGTGGGGCAGGGACAGCCGCGCATTTTAAAAGAACTGCTTTTTGAAGGCAGTATGACACAGAGAAAACTTGCGGATGCCTGCCTTTTAGATGTAACCACGATGTCAAGGACACTTGACCGAATGGAGCAGGCAGGACTACTTGTGCGGGAAAGTAATCCCGACTGCCGCCGTTCATGGCTGATTGCCCTGACAGACAAGGGAATGGATATTGCCAAAAAGGTACAGCAGATATTTGAAGAAACGGATAAAATTTATTGCAGTAATCTTTCAGAGAAAGAAGCGGAGCAGCTTTTCGTATTGCTTCAAAAAGTAGAGGACAATATTTCACAAAACTGTAAATAAGAACTTCTTTTGTGGCTGTCCTCATTTTTGTGGCTGGCAGGCTTTAAGAATAAGTCATATATTCCCCGTTGTCCGAATAGGATATACAAACAAACTTTAGGATATTGCATGAAAGGATATATCGAAGAACGGGCAGTAAAGACGGCGGAATATATTATCGAAACCAAAGCAACCGTGCGCCAGACCGCGCGTAAATTCGGTGTCAGCAAAAGCACCGTACATAAAGATGTGACGGCGCGTCTGACACGAATCAATCCGGCGCTTGCAAATGAAGCGCGCAAGGTGCTTGATGTCAACAAAAAAGAGCGCCATATCCGCGGCGGACTGGCAACGCGCGAAAAATACCTGCACGAACAATAACCGTGCAAAAGCAGATTCTCATAAACGGCTGATACGACCGCCTGCGCGCAGTGTTTATCGCCGTTTTACGGAAAATGAATATAAAAATAAGCCGGTACGGTCTATTGTTAATAACATCAGACTGTACCAGCTTGTTTGATTTAGAAAAAATGTTACTGTAATACTGCAACAATCTCTAAATTGCGTTCTTTTGATAAATCTACAAATTCATTGCCTTCACACTTTACAATCGGGCGTGACAGGGCATGTCCGTTAATTAAAACGACTTCGCCGGTGCGGCCATCAGAAAGTTTGACATTATTTCCGATATAAGAAGTGGCGACATTCTTTAAGAACGGAAGGCTGAACTTCGGGTCAAATTTTGTAAAAGCATCCTGTTCCATATCCCGTACAACGTGGAATGGACAGAGGGCTTTTCTGTATATGCGGGAAGAGGTCATTGCATCGTAGATATCTGCAATTGTAATAATCTTTGCAAAATCAGGAATGTCTTCTGACTTTAAACCCATTGGATATCCGGAGCCGTCGCATTTTTCATGGTGTAGTAAAATTGCAGATTTAACACGCTCATCAATATCGGCATCCTTTACAATCTGATAGCCTAAGTTGACATGCTCTTTAATAATGGCATATTCGTTAGCGGTCAGCCGGTCCGGTTTGCTTAAAATTTCATTTGGAACTAAAAGCTTTCCGATATCGTGTAAAATACCGCATAAAGTCAGCGCCTTTACATCTTCCTCAGAATAGCCGAGCCATTTTCCAAGAATGGAGGCAATAATGGCAACATTAATGCAGTGGACATATGTTAAATCGTCCATATCACGCATACAGTGGAGCATATCAAAAATCTGGAGAGTATTCGTATATCCTGCAAGAATTTTTTCGGTATTCTTTAACAGCGCAGTCGTATCAATTGTTTCGTGGTTAATGACAATGTCATTTAATTCTGTCTTCAAATCATTAATGCCATCAATAAAAGTTTCGTTAAAATGTTCGAAATTCTGGCTCTGCTTAACTTTTTCATAGTAAGTCATCTGTTCCAAAACTTCCGGTTGCTCAGGCTGTGCGGCAGCTTCCTCATATACATTAATTTTTAAGACATTGTACTCAGAGATTTTTGCAATCATATCTAAAGTCAAAACGGTATCTTTTGCAGCAATAAGATGACCGGTGGAAGTCATGATATCCTGCGATAAAACCATGCCTTCAGCGGCATCAAAAATAAAAATATTTTTCTCCTGTGTATTGTCGCTCATCCTTGAAATCTCCTTTACAAAAGTATAAATTTTCCGGTAGCTTCATTATATGGTTGAGGGGATAAAAAGTCAATAAAAAGTACTTGACCAATGCCCATAGATTGTGTAATATACATACGTATGAATGATTAACTGAATAATTTAAGATGTCCCTTATTTAGAGCGGTGGAGATACATAGGATCGATGAAGCCCGGCAACCCCATATGGTAAGATATGGAAGGTGCCAACCTGAGCGACTATCCTGCTTTTGCGGCAGGTCGAACAATAAGAGGATTACGGATCTTACATAGATTACGAGTCCTGTCTGAGGGGCTCGTTTTTCAGTTTCAGGAGAAGTACCAGAAGCAGCGTTTAACAGTTTACAGGGACATAAAAAGCCCGAGGAAAGAAAGGAAGAAAGAATTCATGGAGAAAAGATTATTTACTTCAGAATCAGTAACAGAAGGACATCCGGACAAAATCTGCGATCAGGTTTCTGATGCAGTACTGGATGCATTATATGCACAGGACCCATATTCAAGAGTTGCCTGTGAAACATTAACCAATACAGGATTTGTGATGGTTATGGGTGAAATTACAACAAAGGCCAATGTAGATATTACACAGATCGTAAGAGATACCGTAGTAGAAATCGGCTATGACAGCTCTGAAAAAGGCTTCGATGGTAATACCTGTGCCGTTATGGTGGCACTTGACAAGCAGTCACCGGATATTGCAATGGGTGTTGACAAGGCACTTGAAGCAAAAGAAGGCATTGATCCGGATGCAGATGACATTGGTGCAGGCGATCAGGGTATGATGTTTGGCTATGCAACCAATGAAACAGAAGAATATATGCCATATTCCGCAGCACTTGCACAGAAGCTTGCAAGACAGCTGACAAAGGTCAGAAAAGACGGTACACTGTCTTATTTAAGACCAGACGGAAAGACACAGGTTACAGTGGAATATGATGAAAACAACAAGCCTGTAAGACTGGATGCCATCGTTGTATCTTCACAGCATGCACCGGAAGTTTCACAGGAACAGATACATACAGATATCAAGAAGTATGTTATTGATGCCATTGTAGACAACAGTATGGTAGATGATGACACGAAAATTTATATCAATCCGACAGGACGTTTCGTAATCGGCGGACCAAACGGTGACAGCGGTCTGACAGGTCGTAAGATTATCGTTGATACTTACGGTGGTGTTGCAAGACACGGCGGCGGTGCATTTTCAGGTAAGGACTGCACAAAGGTAGACCGTTCCGCAGCATATGCCGCAAGATATGTAGCAAAGAACCTCGTTGCCGCAGGTATTGCAGACAGATGCGAAATCCAGTTATCTTATGCGATCGGTGTTGCACTGCCGACATCTATCCGCGTGGAAACATTCGGAACAGGGAAGTTAAGCGAAGATAAGATTGTAGAAATCATCCGTGAAAACTTCGATTTAAGACCGTCAGGTATTATCAAGATGCTTGATTTAAGAAGACCGATCTACAAGCAGACAGCAAGCTATGGACATTTCGGCCGCAACGACCTGAATCTGCCATGGGAAAAACTTGACCGTGTAGATGCATTAAAAATGTATTTGTAAAATATCCTGAAATCCAGGAATAAACAACGGGAAATTCTGGAAGAATAAAGAAAGCCAGAGGGAAGATATAAGCCGGCTATGGACAAACCATCCATTGTCGGCTTATACTGTTTTTAAATAAAGTCTGTTTTTTAAGAAAAAGTAAGCTGCCGCAGGGCAGGTGTGAAACTGTATTTACGGAGTACGCCTCGCCGTATCCTGTATAAATTTGATAGAAATGCATTTAAAAATGAAGAAATGAGGAATTGTATGATTGAAAATTATAGTATTACAGAGTGGATTGCGTTCTTTTTTATTTACAGCTTTTTAGGGTGGTGCATTGAATCCGCCATTGTATCCTTTAACAAGCGCAAACTGACAAACAGAGGCTTTTTAAAAGGTCCGATGCTGCCACTGTACGGTTCGGGAGCGGTAATCATGCTGTTATCAACACTTTGGGCAAAGGATAATTATGTTTTAGTATACATCTGTGGTACAATCGGTGCAACGGCGCTGGAATATGTCACAGGGGTACTGATGGAAATGATGTTTAACATGCGCTACTGGGATTACAGCAATAAAAAGTTTCAGATTCACGGCTATATCTGTCTGACCTCATCCTTATTCTGGGGCGTGCTGACGGTATTGCTGGTCTGTTTTGTGCATATTCCGGTTGCGGCACTGGTGGCTTCCGTTCCAGCAAATATATTAAGAGTTGGATTATTTTTTATCATTGCGGTGGCATCCGTGGATACGGTTGATGCGTTTAAAAAGGCGCTGGATTTCCAAAAGCTGCTCACGTATGAAACAAGAATTAAAAATGAACTGTCAGAACTGACAGAGCGTTTAAACGATGCAAAAGAAGTATTTACGGATAAGAATAATGAAAGAAGCCGTGAATTTTTCAGTATGCAGGAAGCGCGTGCGGAACGCTTAAAACTGGAACTGGATGCGGCAAAGGAAAAGGTCGGCAAATTCAAAAATTCCATGTTAAACAGCTTCCCGTCCGCAACGTCTAATAAGTTTGGCGAAGCACTGGACGAATTTAAAGAGTATTTTAATAGGAAAAAATAAAAAAAATTTCATTTAGCTCTTTTAAATTTTCAAAATGTTGTATATAATGGTATTCTACTATGTATGTTTAGACTGCGTTATACTGTCTACATATATATAGAAATGAAGAAAATAAGAAAAACGAACATAGATAGAATGAAGAACATCGGAAAGGGGATTCATATGTTATCAACCGATATCGGAGTAGATTTGGGTACAGCCAGTATTCTGGTTTATATAAAAGGAAAAGGCGTTGTTTTAAAAGAACCGTCCGTAGTAGCATTTGACAGAGATACCAACAAGATTAAGGCAATCGGTGAGGAAGCACGTCTGATGTTAGGAAGAACACCGGGTAATATCGTAGCGGTAAGACCGTTAAGACAGGGTGTTATTTCTGATTACAGAGTAACTGAAAAAATGTTAAAGTACTTCATCCAGAAGGCAATCGGCAAGAGAATGTTAAAGAAGCCAAGAATCAGTGTCTGTGTACCGTCAGGTGTTACAGAAGTAGAAAAGAAAGCTGTAGAAGATGCAACACTTCAGGCTGGCGCAAGAGAAGTAGCAATTATCGAAGAACCGATTGCAGCTGCCATCGGTGCAGGTATTGATATCTCAAGACCGTGCGGTAACATGATTGTTGATATCGGTGGTGGTACAACAGATATCGCGGTTATTTCTTTAGGCGGTACAGTAGTCAGCACCTCCATTAAGATTGCCGGTGATGATTTTGATGAAGCAATCGTCCGATATATGAGAAAGAAACACAATCTTCTGATTGGTGAAAGAACTGCGGAAGATATTAAGATAAAAGTCGGTTCAGCTTATCCGAGAACTGAGATTGCAACAATGAACGTAAGAGGTCGAAACCTTGTAACAGGTCTTCCAAAGACGGTTGAGGTAACGTCAGAAGAAACACAGGAAGCATTAAAAGAAGCAACATCCCAGATTGTTGAAGCCGTACACAGTGTACTGGAAAAGACACCACCGGAATTAGCTTCCGATATTGCAGACAGAGGAATTGTCCTGACAGGCGGCGGAAGCCTTTTACAGGGACTTGAAGAACTGATTGAATCAAAGACAGGAATCCATACAATGACAGCCGAAGACCCGATGACAGCAGTTGCAATCGGAACCGGTAAGTTTATTGAATTCCTTGCAGGATACAGAGATGATAAATAATTATCAGCAAAATAAGAAGTGAGCGGAGGAGGAAAGAAATGGTAAAAGGGCTTTACACAGGGTACACAGGAATGGTGAATTCCCAGAAAAGACTGGATGTGATTTCCAACAACCTTGCAAATGCAACAACGACAGGTTTTAAAGCAGAGGGCTGTACAACACAGGCATTTGATTCCATGTATGCCATCAAGATTAAAGATGCAACAGTCGGACATTTAAACCAGAATATCGGTTCAGTCAGTCTGGGTGCAAAGATTGGGGAAACATACAGAAACTGGGAGCAGGGTTCGTTACAGGCAACGAACAACACCTATGATTTTGCACTGGCAGGACAGGGCTTTTTCTCGGTAGAGTTCACCAATAAGAACGGTGTAACAAGCACAATGTATTCCAGAGATGGCGCATTTCAGATGAATTCAGAAGGCTATCTTGTGACAAAAGACGGCGATTATATTTTAGGTGAAGGCGGAAGAATCCAGCTTCCGACAGATTTGAATGAATTATCTGTTGATTCACAGGGAAATATTTTTGCAGACGGACAGTATGTAGATACATTTGCCTTGGTTGATTTTGAAGATTATAACTATCTGGAAGAATACGGTGAAAATCTGTACCGTGCGGTGGATGGTGCAACCGAACAGGATTGTACGGCAACCGTACAGCAGGGCTACTTAGAAGCTTCTAATATTAATGTCGTATCAGAAATGGTGGACATGATTGCGGTTGCAAGAGAGTATGAAAGCGGACAGAAAGTCATCCAGGCAATTGATGAAATGCTTGGCAAAATGGTGACAATGTCAGAATTATAATAAGGTCCGGGTTAAAAGACATTAATATTATGGTAGTAAGCTGCCGGTAAAATCACCGGTATTGATTACGGAATGGAGAAGAATATGGTAAGATCATTATGGACGGCAGCAGCAGGCATGACGTCACAGCAGACAAATGTAGATACGATTTCCAATAATCTTGCAAATGTAAATACAACAGGATACAAGATGGAAACAACACATTTTAAATCCCTTTTATATCAGCAGTTACAGGCAAAGACCACATCTGCAAACGGTGAAACAAAGCCGGTTAATGCACAGGTTGGTTTAGGTTCAAGAGTATCTGCTGTAACATCACAGTATGTACAGGGTTCTGTCAACAAAACAGATAGTGACACGGATTTTGCAATCGTAGGAAACGGTTTTTTCGGTGTAGTCGGTGAAGATGGACAGACTTATTACACAAGAAACGGTAACTTTGGATTCTCAATTGCAACAGAAGGCTATATGCTTTGTACATCAGAAGGTCTTCCGGTATTAAGCTCAGACGGTAATGAACTGGTGCTGGGACCGGAATATGACCCGACAAAGATTACAGTAGACGGCGACGGTAATTTATTATATCCAAGTGAAGAAAATAACAACAATCCGACGGCAATCGGTTTAAAGATTGGATTATTCCAGTTTGCCAATCCGGCAGGTCTTGATAAGACAGGAGATTCTCTTTTAATGGAAACGGAAGCATCCGGTATTGCATTAAATGAAGATATCGATGAGGTAGGCAAAAAGAGTACCTTAAAGCAGGGATATCTGGAAGCTTCTAATGTCAATGTAGCAACAGAAATGGTAAATCTGATTACAGCGCAGAGAGCCTATGAATTATGCTCAAAGGCAATTACCACATCCGATACGATGATGGAGCAGGCAAACAATCTGAAGCGATAAGTAAAAGCAGCGGTGCGGCAGTTTAATGCCGGGGAGGAAAGGTGTACATATGAGCGATACAATCAGCGGATTAAATTCGTCATATTTAAACGGTACCTATACCAATTCAACAACAAGTGCGCTTGAAAGCACATTAAATAATAAGGATTTATCTACGTCTTCCAGCGATGAACTCATGGAAGTCTGCAAGGATTTTGAAGAATATTTTGCAGAACAGATGGTAAAATCCATGCTTAAAATGGCAAAAGTAGACAGCAGTGATGATGATAACAGCTATGCTTCTATTTTTGGACTGTCTTCTGACAGCAGTGATTCCGGAATGAGTACCATGTCCAGCTATTTTGGTGACCAGATGGTGTCAAAGCTGTCTGAAGCACTGTGCAGTACAGAAAACGGCAGCGGACTGGGACTGGCACAGACCCTTTATAATCAGATGAAGAGGAATTACGGAATTGAGGAGTAATTTAGATTACGAAGCAGAATATATTGAAGGCTTTGTAGAAAATATCATATACCGCAATGAAGACAACGGCTATACCGTTTTCAACGTGGTTTATAAAGGTGAAGAGATTACCTGCGTTGGTGTATTCAGTTACATCAACGCAGGTGAATTTATTACTGCAAATGGAGGATTTGTCAAACATCCGTCCTATGATATGCAGTTTTCTATTAAATCTTATGAATTCAAAGCGCCGGACGACACCAAGTCGGTCAGACGTTATCTTGCATCCGGTGCCATCAAAGGCATTGGTGAAAAAATGGCTGAGAGGATTGTAAAAGAGTTCGGGGATGACACCTTCCGCATTATGGAAGAAGAACCGGAACGTCTTGCGGAGATTAAAGGCATCAGTCTTACAAAAGCGATGGATATCGCAGCTCAGCTTGTCGATAAACGCGACATGCGTAAAGCCATGATGTTTTTACAGGACTATGGCATCAGCATGGGAATTGCGGGTAAAATTTATTCCAGATACGGACAGGAAATATATACAATTATTAAGCAGAATCCTTACAGACTTGCAGACGATATTGACGGCATCGGATTTAAAACGGCTGATGAAATTGCGGCAAAGGCCGGCATTAAAGTAGATTCGGATTTCAGAATCCGCAGTGGGATTTTGTATGTATTGACACAGGCGGCAGGACAGGGACACATCTATCTGCCGTGGACAGAATTAGAGCAGGGGGTTACAGCGCTGCTGTTAATAGATATTCGTGATATGGAGCGCCATATCATGGATATGGCAATTGATAAAAAAATTGTTGTCCGTGAAAATGCGTCTGGCGAAAAGTGCATTTATGCTTCGATGTATTATTATATGGAGGCTTCTATTGCCAAGCATTTGATCGAACTGAATATCCCGTATTCGCAGGATGAAGCGGAAATCGGCCAGAGAATCGCGCAAATCGAAGAAAAAAACGACATAATTCTTGATGATATCCAGAAACAGGCGGTTCATAAGGCTGTTTTAAATGGATTGATGGTTATTACGGGCGGACCGGGAACGGGAAAGACAACAACTATTAATACCATTATTAAATATTTTGAAATGGAAGGTCTGGAAATCCGTCTGGCAGCGCCGACGGGCCGTGCGGCAAAGCGGATGGCAGAAACAAGCGGATATGAAGCGCAGACAATTCACAGACTGCTTGAAATCTGCGGCAGTGCATCCGATTCACAGAACACAGGCATGCATTTTGAAAGAAATGAAGACAATCCGCTGGAAACAGATGTCATTATTGTAGATGAAATGTCCATGGTGGACGTATCTATTATGAACTCACTGCTAAAGGCAATAGCTGTCGGAACACGTCTGATTCTTGTGGGCGATGTGGACCAGTTACCGAGTGTCGGACCGGGAAATGTGTTAAAGGATATTATCCATTCGGGCTGCTTTGAAGTCGTGAAGCTGGAAAAGATTTTCAGACAGGCGGCAGAGAGCGAAATCATCATGAACGCGCATAAGATTAATAAAGGCGAACCGGTAACACTCAACAAATACAGCAAAGACTTTTTGTTTGTCAGACGGAACAATCCCGATGCCATTATTGCGGCGATGTGTACACTGATTAAAGAAAAACTGCCGGATTATGTCCATGCGGACCGCAAAGACATCCAGATTCTGACACCAACCAGAAAATCCGCAGTCGGGGCACAGCGGTTAAACCGGATTATGCAGCAGTACTTAAATCCGCCGTCCGCAGACAAAATGGAAAAAGAAGTCGGGGATACCATTTACCGCGTGGGCGATAAGGTCATGCAGATAAAAAATAACTATCAGCTGGAGTGGGAGCGCAAAAGCCGGTATGGCGTTACCTATGACCGCGGCAACGGCATTTTCAATGGGGACACCGGTGTGATAGAAGACATCAACTTCTTTTCGGAACAGATGCTGGTGCGGTTTGAAGACGACCGTTTTGTATACTATGATTTTACACAGTTGGATGAACTGGAGCTGGCATATGCGATTACAATTCACAAATCGCAGGGCAGTGAATATCCGGCGGTGCTGATTCCGATGTTTCCGGGACCGCGTATGCTGATGAACCGCAATCTCTTATACACGGCAGTGACAAGGGCGAGAACCTGTGTCTGCATGGTAGGACTGGAAGACTGCTTTCATGAAATGGCGGCAAATGAATCGGAGCAGAAACGATATTCTTCACTGGACCTGCGGATTCAGGAAATGGATAATCTTTAAATCAAAGATTCCTCAGAAATGAATTCAGTTTGTGCATCATTTAGAATTGGAACGTTTGTGAAATAGAGGGGAAAATGAAACAGGGAAAAAACAAGCGGAATAACACGCAGAACTTAAAAGAATATATACAGCAGCTTGCACAGACCGGCATCAAAGAACTGACGGATATAGTGTTTCCGCCGGCGTGTCCGGTCTGCGGCGGGGTTCTGGGGTTTGAAAAGGGCAGACGAAGACAAATCTGTCCGGATTGTGACAACAGACTTGAATATATCGGCGAACCGCGCTGCATGAAGTGCGGCAAACCGTTAAAAAAGACGGATACGCAGCAGTTTTGCTATGACTGTACGGTGAAACGCCATTTTTATGAACGCGGTGTGGCGGTCTTTGCCTATACGGACGGCATCAAACAGTCCATTTACCAATTCAAGTATCACGATAAAAGAGAATATGCGGCATTTTACGGCAGGCAGGCGGCGCAGCAGTGCGGTGCACTCATTGAAAAATGGGATATTGATCTTGTGCTTCCCGTACCGATGTATGCAGCCAAACAAAGAAAACGCGGATACAATCAGGCAGAACTGATTGCGCGCGAGCTTTCTAAAAATCTGAATCTGATCTGTGCTTCGGAAATCCTGGTCCGTACCAGAAAAACAACTCCAATGAAAGAATTAAATGATGAGGAAAGAAGAAAAAATGTAGAAAGGGCTTTCCTTGTAAAAGAAAATGTAGTAAAATATAAAAAAATTTTACTTGTTGATGATATTTATACAACAGGAGCAACGATAGACAGCTGCGCAAAAATTTTATATCAAAAGGGCGCACAGAAAGTATATTTTTTATGTTTGTGTGCGGGGAAAGGATTTTAAGAAAATGCCGGGAACGGCAGAAGGGGAGAATTGGTTATGGATGTTAGAAATTGCAGACAATGTGGGAAATTATATAATTATATAGGCGGCAGTTACCGTAATTTATGCCCGAGCTGCATTAAACAGCTGGAAGACAAGTTTATGGAAATTAAGGAATATATCCGCGACAACAAAGTTGCAAGCATTTCGGAGATTTCAGATAAATTTGAAGTCAGCACCAAGCAGATTGAACAGTGGGTGCGTGAAGAACGTCTCTGCTTTACGGATGATTCACCGATCGGGCTGCAGTGTGAGTGCTGTGGTGCAACGATTAAGACAGGGCGTTACTGTGATAAGTGTAAAGGGACGATGGCAAACAAGCTGGATAATCTGTATAAGGCACCGGCACCGGCACCAAGGGCAGGCAGGGATCGTGACAATGCAAGAATGAGATTCCTTGATAAATAACAGATTCTATATTACAGAGCATAAAGAAAGAATTACTCAGGATATATACAGAATTCCGGGCGATTCTTTCTTTTTTTGTATTTAAAAATTGTAAAAACAGGTTAAGGAATATGCCGAAAGTACCGATAATATTTCTGAAACCATTTTAATGAGAATAGGAAAAGAGTTTAAACGGAAAGAGAGGCGGTCAGCAATGCGTGTAGAGGCATACAGTGCTGTGAACCGGATTTATCAGAGTGGGGCAGCTTCTTCTGCAAAGAAGGGAGGCAGTACTGCTTCATATAGTGATAAACTGGAAATTTCAAGAACAGCAAAGGATTATCAGACAGCAAAAGAGGCAGTAAGCCGGACATCGGAAGTAAGAGAAGACAAGGTTGCACAGATAAAAGCGGCAATGGAGGCAGGAACATATCGTGTGAGTGCGCAGGAAGTTGCCGGTAAGATGCTTGAGAATATTGCAACATTAACATTTTAAGGAGATTCTTTCATGGCAAGTTTAATTGATACACTTATTGATGTACTTGGACAGGAAGATGCAGAGTATAAAAAACTGCTGGAGTTATCCAATAACAAGACAAAGGCAATTGTCGGTGCGGATATTGAGCGGTTACAGGATATTCTGGTTCAGGAACAGGCTCAGATTGATGCCATTAATAAACTGGAACAGCAGCGTATGGAAAATGTAGATGATATCTGCAATGTACTCAATTTAAGAAGAACAGACATTAAATTAGAAGATATTTTAGAAGTGCTAAAGAAGCAGCCTAAAGAGCATGATGCACTTGAGGCAGTTAATGCACAGCTTAAACAGACATTAAATGAGTTGATGAAAATCAACGAGAATAATAAATTACTGACAAAAGAATCACTGGATATGGTTGAGTTTGAACTTAACATTGCAAAAAATGCAGTGCTTACACCACAGACAGGAAACTACAGTAAAAACGCTTATGACGAGGAGAGAATCCAGACCGTCAGCGGCTTTGATGCAAGACAGTAATATTTAATTTTATACTTTATACAGGTTTTCCCACGGAGGGGAGGACGGCCGGCTTAAGGATAAGCAGATGAGGGCAGAAATGGAGAAACAATGGCAAACGGAATGGGAAGTCTGTATATTGGCGTTTCCGGCCTGCACAGCGCGCAGACAGCTTTAAATACAACAGCACATAACCTCGCCAACATTAATACAGAGGGGTATACAAGACAGCAGATTACGTTTGAAGATATGACGTATCTGACTGTTGGTACGAGAAGTAATACAATTGATAAATACGGACTCGGTGTTTCCGTCAGTGAAATCCGCAGAATCCGCGATACGTTTATCGACAGAGCGTATCGGACAGAGAACGGCAGACTGGGTTACTATGAAAGCAACTTAAAAGCCGTAGAAGAAGTAGAAGATCTTTTTGGTGAAATGCAGGGTGTTACCTATCAGGACTGCTTGAAAAATTTATATTCCGCAGTGAATGAATTAAGCAAGAATCCTGAAAGCACCGTTGCACGATCCTCTTTAATTCAGTATACATCAGCATTTGTAAACAGATCCAATAAAATCTATGAGAGTTTAAAAGACTATCAGACAACGCTGAATACCGAAGTACAGAATTCCGTAAACCGGATTAATGAACTGGGGCAGACCATTTTTGCATTAAACAAGCAGATTCAGGGAATTGAATCCGGTTCGGGCGAATATGCCAACGATTTACGTGACCAGCGTGATAATGCACTCGATGAACTCAGTGGATATATTAAGATGTCTTATTATGAAGAAGCAAACGGACGTGTCATCGTCACATGCGAAGGCATTCCGTTTGTCAATGAGAATAATGTGACAGAGATGTCCACAAGAACCATGGACAGTAATTCGCTGCTGATTCCAACCTGGCCTTCCTTTGAAAAGGATGTATTTGACATTACACAGCCGATTTCAAATGGCAGTAAAAATGATATGGGTTCATTAAAAGGTGCAATTATTGCGCGGGGAAGTGTCAATGTCAAGGCTTCCGATGTACCGGTAAAGCCGGATGAGAGTGATTATGACCTGACAACGGCAGAAGGACAGGCAGCATACGATGCAGCCAATGCCGCATATCAGGAAAAGCAGGATTATTACAATACATACATTGAACCGTCTGCTATTTTAAGTGCGATGGCAGGGCTGGATAAGCTGGTAAACGGGATTGTGGAGTCCATCAATGATGTTTTATGTCCTGAAAAAGAAATTACGCTGGATGCACCGCTGACAGACAGTGAAGGCAATGAAATTGCCGCAGCGAAGTATACATATAAAGCATCATCCAATGCAGTTCTGTATACAAGACACGGACAGGCAGTACAGGGAACGGACAATGGTGACGGAACATACAGTTACACATCGGAGGAAGCCCTTTTTACAGATGAAACACTGACACAGAAAGAACAGGTAGATTCTTATGTATATTCTGTTTTGGACATGGATAAGACAGATTATGGTATGGACGATGATAAGACCATCGGTGAGGAATTGATTTCCCGTACCAATACCAAGCGTTATATCGTGACAACCGATGCGAACGGTGGTACGATTTATGTCAGAAACAATCTGGATGTGAAGGGCAACCAGTCTTACTATACGATCGGCAGCCTTGAGATGAACAAGGAAGTTGCACAGAATGTCGGTAAGATTGCACTGACGACGAAACAGGGAAAAGAAGATTTTGATAAAGCACAGGAACTGGTGGATATGTGGGAGAACAAATTTGCTTCTTTAAATCCTGAGGTCTATGCAAAGTCAGATTTTAATACATATTATACAAATTTCATCAGTGAATACGCAACGATGGGTCGTGTGCTTGACAATTACGTGGGCAATCAGGAAACCATGGTAAACGGATATGATAACCAGCGTTTACAGTTGCAGGGTGTATCTTCTGATGAAGAACTTGAAAAGATGATTAAGTTCCAGCAGGCATACAATGCAGCATCACGGTATATTAATGTTGTCAGCGATATGTTAGAAAGCTTAATCGTTTCACTTGGAAATGCATAAAATGAAGTTTAAACAGTTATCTGCACCGGGGCGAAAGCAGATGACCATGGCAGCGGATGCTGCCCGGTAATAAAACCGCCCGGAAATGAGGAAAATATGGCATCAACATTTTTTGGATTAACAATATCATACAGCGGTCTGCAGGCAGCATCCACATCGCTGAATGTTACGGGACATAACGTATCCAATATTAATACAAAGGGATATTCAAAACAGCAGGCATCCACAGAAGCTGCACAGGCATTACGTACGTTCTCGACCTACGGTATGCTCGGTGCCGGTGTTAAAGTAACAGGTGTCAGCCAGCTGCGTGACAGCTATTACGATGAAAAATACCGTAACAATCAGGCGAATTACGGTGAATATGAAGCAAAAGAAAATTATATGGATCAGATTGAAGATTTCTTTGATGAATGGAATCTGAACGGTTACTGTAAGGAATATCAGAAGTTCTTTACATCGGTAGAAGAAGTTATTAAAGCACCGGGCGAGGCTTCGACAAAGAATCAGCTGATTAACAATGCAGCGAGCATGGCGCAGTATTTTAATACATTGTCTACGAATCTTAGAAAGATTCAGGAAGATGCAAATAACGAAATCAAGGATGCGGTAGAGCAGATTAATTCCTATGCACAAAACATCGCTTCTTTAAACAGACAGATTAATCAGATTGAAGCCAACTACGGCGATGCAAATGATTTAAGAGATAAGAGAAATGCGCTGATTGATGATCTGGCACAGATTGTCAATGTCAGCATCAAGGAAGAAGACATCGGAAACGGTCTGACAGATTTCAGGGTATCCATTAACGGACAGACACTGGTTGCAGGATACGATTACAATAAGCTTTATACAGAAGCCAGAGCAGATAAGAGAAATGCTTCCGATGCTGCCGCTTTATATGATGTAAAGTGGGAGAGCGGACAAAACTTCAATCTTTACAGCCCGTCTCTTGGCGGACAGATGAAGGCACTGGTAGATATCCGTGACGGCTGTAATGGTGAGTTTGAACAGTACAAAGTAGATGAGAACGGCGATTACATTCTGGATTCAGACGGTAACAAAGTATTGGAATCTGTATTAAGAAATGAACAGAATACAGATTTTAAGGGGATTCCGTATTACCAGTCCCAGTTAAACCAGTTCATTTCCACATTGTCGGAATCGGTTAATAACGTTTTAAAGAGTGGTCTGACATCAGACGGAACACAGCACGGCATTTCATTGTTTGTAACACAGACAAACACAGATACGATGACGGCTTTAAACATTACAGTCAACCCAGAACTGGTTAAAGATGCCGATAAGCTTGCAACAAGAAGTTCTGCGGCGACCGGACAGGCAGAAGCGGATATTATGGAACAGTTAAGAAAGCTTCAGAGCGAAAAGATTTTTGACGGTGGTACAGGCGCTTACTTCCTTGAAAGTATGGTCAGTGATATGTCCATTGATTCAAGCAATGCAACGAATATGTTAGATAATTACAACAACCTGCGCACAACAATTCAGAATCAGCGCTTATCAATCATGGGTGTTGATACCGATGAAGAAGCGATGGATATGATGAAATTCCAGCAGGCATATAACTTAAATTCAAAGATGATGTCTGTCATGAACGAAATTTATGACAAGCTGATTAATGGAACAGGACTATAAGTTTTAATGATTAGGTTTCATTCCGGATTGGAGAAGATATGAGAATTACAAATCAGATGATGATTAACAGCAGTATGGCAAATATCCAGGTGAATAAAAAACAGGTTAATACACTGGATACCCAGCTGTCTACACAAAAAAAGATTAATAAGCCGTCAGAAGACCCGATTATTGCCATTCGTGCGTTACGTCTTCGTGCCAGCTTAAATGAAGTAACACAGTATTTAAAGAAAAATATCCCAGATGCACAGCAGTGGCTTTCAACAACACAGGGCGCGCTGACACAGGGCGAATCTGTTATTAATAAGCTGTATGAATACTGCAATCAGGGTTCATCCGATTCTTATGCATCAGAACAGAGAAATACGATTGCAGAAAGCTTAAAGGCTTTAAAAAAGACTTTCTACGATGAAGGAAATGTAGATTACGCCGGACGTTACGTATTTACCGGTTATAAGACTGATACGACACTGACCTATCAGTCCGATGCACTGGCAGCTGAAGCAGATTATACGATTACACAGAAGTTTGGCAGAGATGATATTTCAAGCAAGACCGTCTATACCAATGCGTACAGCAATGCAGATATTTTAAATCTCAATGTATCTTACGATACAGATGGCAATGCTGTGATGCCAAATGTGGAAAGTGTCTACAGACTGCGCCTTGGCTATTCAGATGTGAAAAACACCGGATATAGCTTAAGCTATAACAATACAGATATCAGCTTTGCCGCAGATGGCACGGCAACCGTTACAACGTATCAGTTAGATGGCAATGGTAACAAGCAGCTGGACGCAGACGGCAACCCGATTACAACGACAACAACGGTCAATCCGGATGCCAACGGACAGTACAGCATTACAGATTCTACCGGTACTGCACTGACATTTACAAATACAACGGATAAAAACTACATTCCGGGCGATAATGAAATTGCCTTTAATGCAACAACAGGTGAAGTTCTGATGGGCGAAAATGTTTATAAGCAGGTCTACACCTCTGACAGCTTTTCATTTACGTATCAGAAGGATAACTTTATTAAGGATGATTTAAATCCAACCATGTACTATGACTGCGTGGATAATAAGACTGGAATTGTTTATGATAAAGTCAGGGAAGATGTAGAATATAATATCAACTACGCACAGAAAATCAAGATTAATACCGAAGCCAATGAGGCATTCGATATTAACCTTGGCAGAGATATTGATGACCTTGTGACATCCGTTCAGAATGTGCTCGACTTAGAAAGCCAGATTTCACAGGTAGAAAGCATGATGAAGCAGAGCCAGTACAGCGATACGGATTCACAGAAAAAGTTAAATTCCATGCTGTCTGGTCTGAACAAGCAGAAAACACTGGCAGAAGATGAGATGACCAAGGCGTTTGAAAGCGGCATTGGACAGATGCAGGGCTATAAGCAGACAATTTCCCTTGCTAATGCAGATGTCGGTAACAGACTGACAAGACTGGAGCTGACACAGGGAAGACTTACAGAACAGTTTACCAATGTCACAGAGAGCAAATCTGCCAATGAAGATATTGATCTGGAAGATGTTGTCGTAAGCTACACATCAGCACAGCTTGTATACAATGCATCGCTTCAGGCAGCCAGCAAGGTTGTACAGCAGACATTGTTAGATTTCTTAGGATAAAATAAAAGCAAAATAAAAGACTGCTTGTGAGAAAGTGCGCAGGCAGTCTTTATTAGAAAATGGAGATAGTGTGAAACATATGCTTGATAGCATATGTTTCACACGGCTATTTGTTTCTGAGCGAAAACAAATAGCCATTATGGCAGATGAGAAATCGCCTACGCGAATTTCTCATCGCCTCTTCGCAACAAGTCGCTCAGAAATGGAGTAAAATATGCAGATTAATACAAAATGGTTTGGCACAGTGGAAATTGATGCTGCCAAAGTGATTACATTTGAAAAAGGGCTGATTGGGTTTGAGGACTGCAGCCGGTTTGCAATTGTATATGAAACAGAAGATAAGAAAGAAAAACCAATTATGTGGCTGCAGTCGTTAGATGAGCAGGCACTGGCACTGCCGATTATTAAGCCGGAATATATTGTGGATGAATATGCACCGGATGTTGAAGATGAACTTGTTTATAAACTGGGAGAAAATGTAAAAAGTGATGATCTGATGATATTTGTTACGATGACAGTACCGTCAGATCTTACAAAGATGACCTGTAATTTAAAAGCGCCGATTATTATTAATACGGCGACGATGAAAGCAGTTCAGGCAGTTGCAGTCAATGAAGACTATGTTGTTCGCTTTCCGGTTTATAATCTTTTAAAAGAAAGAAAAGAAAAGGCGGGTGAGTAGAAATGCTGGCATTATCGCGGAAAAAAGACGAAGCAATCATTATTAATGATAATATTGAAGTAAAAATTCTTGAAATCAAGGGCGACCAGATTAAAATCGGTGTTTCTGCACCGAAGTCCGTTCCAATCTACCGGAAAGAAGTCTTTACACAGATACAGGAAGCCAATAAAGAGGCATCAGAGTCTGTAGATATGGAAAAATTAAAGAAGTTATTCTAAAGATTCAGGTGCAAAAAACCGATAATACTAATAAGAAATGAGATAAACTGCGGTTACTGCGCAGTTTAAAAGCGGTGAAAAAGGATATTCACTGGGGAACAAGGAAACAAAGTATGCGTTATCACACGGAGGTGGATAAAAGTGGGATTAGAATCAATTAACAAAGCATCGGCAGCAACACAGAGTGTGCAGACGACAGCACCCGTAACGACAAATGTCCAGGCAGCAGGCAGCAGCGCACAGACAGCAGATTATACAGCGGCACAGGCAGTACAGCTTTCGTTTGGACAGGACAGTACATCTCCTGAAAGTCAGGAAAGCAAAGCAACCCTTGCAGATGTCAAAGACATCAGCAAAGTCTTAAACAGCAATACGGTTGCGGAGTTTGGTGTGTATGAGCCGATGAACCGGATCACCATTAAGATTAAAGACAAGGAAACAGGAGAAGTATTAAAAGAGATTCCTTCTGAGAAAATGCTTAAAATGTTTACAAAGGCCTGCGAACTGGCAGGGCTTCTTGTCGATGAAAAGATGTAGTAAATACAGGTACAAAACATACAGACATATAGAAAGGGGTAGATGATATGCCAATTCGTTTATCAGGTATGCAGTCCGGTCTGGATACGGAAGCATTAGTATCCGCACTGGTCATGGGTTACCGTACTAAAAAAGAAGATTATGAAAAAGCACAGACAAAGCTTTCATGGAAGCAGGATAAGTGGAAGAGTATCAATACAAAGATTACGAACTTTTACACGGGTACGCTTGCAAGCAATAAGCTGACAAGTGCGTATAATTTAAAGAAAGCAACGATTAATAATTCATCTTATGCAACCGTATCCGCTTCTACATCTGCGGTCAGCGGAACACAGACCTTAAAGGTGACACAGCTGGCATCTACCGGCTATCTGACAGGTGGAAAGATTAGTGGAAGCGGCAGTACGAAGCTGACAGGCAGCAGCAAACTCAGTGAAGTGGACGGAATGGGTTCTGTTGCAGATGGCGCCAGCATTTCTGTGACAGCAGATGGAAAGACATCAACGATTGATTTGTCTTCTGATATGACAATCAGCCAGTTTGTTGTTAAATTAAAAAATGCTGGACTGACGGCAAGTTTTGATGAGAATAATCAGCGGTTCTTTATCAGCTCGAAGTCGTCCGGTGCGGATAACGATTTTTCAATGACGGCTGCCAACAGCAATGGTAAGAATGCTTTGGGGGCATTAAAGCTTCAGGCAACAACAGCCGATACAGTTGCAAAGGATATTGCAAAATATCAGACAATTGCAGGCACGGATAAGAATACTTACATTGCTGATACAGCTAAGAGCAATTATGATGCAACAATTGAACAGTATAATACAGCAATTGAGAAGTTAAAGACATCGAATGCAGAACTGGAAGAAAAGAATAAAAAACTTGCATACCAGAAGCAGTATGTGGACAGCTTTATTGAAAAGGCAAATTATACAGGCACAGGTGATGGAATTTATAATCCGACGACACTTGATGAGGCCAGAAAGTATTTGTCTGACAGAGAGTCAGAGTTAGAAGCTAAAAAAACAGATGGAACCATTACGGATGATGAAAAGTTAGAATTGGAAGCAGTAAAGACTGTTTCTAAAACAGTGAGTGATGATACACTTGTATTTACAAGAACACAGAAGACAGATGACGATGGCAATGTGTCATATACAAGTGATGTGGATTCATTGCTTACAAGTACAGAAGCTTCTATTACATCAAATAACGAAACAATTGCGGCGAATAATACATCAATCAATCAGTATTATACGGAAGCGGGCGTAGACAGCACCAATGCAGCACAGGTAGACAGCACCAACGGAAAGATTCTGTTAAGCTACAGTGATGCAATCACAGGCAGCAATTCACTGGCAACAGGCTATCAGGCAGCAGCTACCACGCAGTATGAGTATGCTGTGAGCATGGTAGAAGCCTACAATGCATATACAGCAGGTACAGCTACAGATTCTCAGAAAGAATTGCTCGGATTGTCCACCTCGTCATCAACAGATACAACATCAGCAGTCCGTATTGCCGGAAGCAATGCACAGATTGAACTTAATGGTGCAGTATTTGAAAATACGACCAATAACTTCTCAATCAATGGTTTAACGATTCAGGCAACAGCACTGACAGGCAACGAAGCGGTAACGATTACGACAGACACAGATGTCGATGGTATCTATGATACGATTAAAGATATGCTCTCAGAGTATAATGAACTGATTAAGACGTTAGATACTGCTTATAATGCGGAAAGTGCAAAGGGCTATGAACCATTGACAGATGATGAAAAAGAGTCCATGTCTGATGATGAGGTCGAAAAGTGGGAAACAAAGATTAAGGATTCCCTGCTTCGTAATGATGGAACATTAAGCAGCGTGGTTTCTTCTATGAAAAATTCAATGCTTGCAGGAATTACAATTGATGGAAAAACTTATAATCTTTCGGATTTTGGTATTTCTACAGGAAGTTACTTCTCAACATCAACAAATGAAAAGGGTGTATATCACATTGATGGTGATGAAGACGATTCAACATCAAAAGGTAATACAGATAAATTAAAAGCCGCCATTGCCAATGATTCGGATACGGTCATTAAATTCTTTTCACAGCTGGCAAATAACCTGTACAGTACACTGAACAAAAAGCTGGGAACATCAAACAGCATGAGCAGTTATATGTCCATTTACAATGACAAGGAGATGGCAATACAGTATTCAGAATATAAGACGAAGATTTCAGACCAGGAAACAAAGATTTCAACATGGGAAGATTATTATTATAAGAAGTTTTCAAGAATGGAATCTGCACTGGCTTCATTAAATTCACAGGCATCTTCTATTTCTGGATTATTTGGCTGATAAATACAGCATGCAGGAGGAAAAATCGTGGCAGTAAATAATGCATATGCACAATACAATAACAATAAAGTCCTCACCGCATCCCCGGCAGAACTGACATTGCTCCTTTACGAAGGGGCAATTAAGTTCTGCAATATTGCGATGATGGGGATTGAAGAAAAAAATATCCAAAAGACACATGATAACATCAAAAAGGCACAGGCGATTATTGAGGAATTACAGGCAACATTAAATCATTCATATAAAGTTGCAGAAGACTTTGATAATGTATACCGTTATATTTATAGTCTGCTTACAGATGCCAATATCCATAAGGATAAAGAAACGTTAGAGAAGGCTTTAAATGAAATCCGCGGTATGCGGGATACATGGAAACAGGTTATGAAAAGCGCAAAAAGTGTGTAACTCATTGAATGTGGAAGTATGTACACGAAAAATGAGGAGCAGATATGGATACAGAAAATTATCTTCAGATTATGATTGACAGTCTGGTTCAAAAAGAAGAATTGCTAAAGCAGATTGTAGATTATAATGAAAAACAGCAGGCAATTATTACGGCAGCAGAATTTGATGATCAGGCTTTTGAGCAGAATTTAAGCGATAAAGGCGAACTGGTAGAAAAAATTCTTAAGCTGGATGAGGGCTTTAATTCCGTCTTTAACCGTGTAAAAGACGAAGTACAGCACAATAAAGCAAAGTTTAAGCAGCCATTACAGCGGTTAAAAGAGCTGGTGTCGGCGGTTACGGACTTGGGTGTCCGGATACAGGCACAGGAGCTGCGCAATAAACAGCTGGTCGAAAAGCGGTTTGCACAGATGCGCAAGGAATTAAGTAATGCCAAGCGTACAACCAGCAAGGCGAATGCGTATTATAAGAATGCCAACAAGCTGAATAATTACGAATCGCATTTTTTAGATCAAAAAAAATAAAAAAAGTTTATATTCGGGCTAAAGTATTCTAAAATACACCCGATATAATAAATGTAAGTAATCAAGAAGATTACTAAAAATAATCATGGCGGCATGGAAGCCGCTACATATTCAAGGAGGAAGAATATTATGGTAGTACAGCACAATTTGACAGCAGCCAACACTAACAGACAGTTAGGTATCACAACAAACGGACTTCAGAAGTCTACAGAAAAGTTATCATCAGGTTATAAGATTAACCGTGCAGCAGATGATGCAGCTGGTCTTTCAATCTCAGAAAAGATGAGAAACCAGATCAGAGGTCTTAATAAGGCATCTGACAATGCTCAGGATGGTATCTCTTTAGTACAGACAGCTGAAGGCGCTTTAAATGAAGTACATTCTATGCTTCAGAGAATGAGCGAACTTGCAGTTCAGGCAGCAAATGGTACAAATGCTACTACAGATAGAACGGCTCTTAATGATGAAGTTCAGCAGTTAAAGACTGAAATTCAGAGAGTTGGTTCTACAACACAGTTCAATAAGATGAATATCTTAGATGGTGGATTTTCTGCTGGAACAAAGAAGGCTTTACAGGTTGGTGCAAATGCTAATCAGACAATTTCAATTGCTATTAGTGCATTGAAGTCAGTTGTAGGTTCAAGTCTTATAGGTGCTTTAAAGATTAGTACAGCTACAAATGCACAGAGTGCTATCACAACTGTACAGAGTTCTATTGAAAAGTTATCTACTTTACGTTCAAAGTTAGGTGCTGTTCAGAACAGATTGGAGCATACAGTTGCTAACCTTGATAACATTAGCGAGAATACTCAGTCAGCTGAATCTCGTATCAGAGATACAGATATGGCTGAAGAGATGGTTCAGTACTCAAAGAACAACATCTTACAGCAGGCCGGTCAGTCTATGCTTGCACAGGCAAATCAGGCAAATCAGGGAGTTCTTTCATTACTTCAGTAATTGTAAGTGCTATTATAAGAGAAAGGAGTCGGCTTCGGCTGGCTCTTTTTTCTTATAAAAATAGTAAAATATTTTTGTAAAAGGAAAAAATGTATGGATACCTTAAACTTATATAACAATTTAGAAAATATAGGGAAAAAGTTATATCAAAATGACAATAGTGCCTGGGTAGAACTGCGGGAAATATTACCGGAATTGAGCCGATTTATATCGGAGGCAGTACAGTTATCTGAAGAAATAAAAAAAGAGATTATGAGTTCGTTCTCACAATTATTGGATGCGATAGAAAATGTTGATCAGTTGTTGACGGCAGATACAGTGTATTATCGTATTTGTACTATATTAGAAATTTATGAAAAAGTATACAATAACAGAGAGATAAAAACACATGAAAAAATTAATTTAGATAGAATTAATGTTGATATCACAAAAGTATATGAAAAAAATAAAAAATGCTTGGAGAACAAATGGGAAGGGTATTATCAAAAGTTAATAGAATACAGTGATAAGTTCGATTTAAATGATAAAGAAATAGCGATAGATGAATATGGAAATATCGAAACATTAAAAGATAATAGATGGTGGCGTATGAATAGTTTTTATAATAGTGAATATGCCGCACAGTTGGGGTTAGAGGAAATAAAGAAACAAAAGTATATCAGCTGTTTGTATATATTTGGAATGGGGAATTTAGATACAATTCGTTTATTTGTAAACAATGTCCCTTCGGATACAATGGTATTTATATATGAGCCGGACCCTAAAATATTTGGCGTTAATAGTTATTATAATGACTGGTCGGATATATTGAGCAAGGATAATGTTGTATTGTTTATTGAGGGATTAAATCAAGATGAATTGGCAAAATGCACATATATCCGAATGGAAAATATAGCATTTCAATATTCTTACGTTTATATTCAACCGGAATATGGAAAAGTATATCCTGACAAAATTGATGAAAAAATACGGGAATGTCAGATGATGATACGTGATGCGGTTTTTACGGATAATACCATTGATAAATATGCAGAATTTTTTAATTATAATCGTATTATGAATATCCCATGGATATATAAAAGTACACTTGTATCAGATTTGAAAGATTTCTTTGAGAAGAATATAGATATTGATAATGAAGCAGCAATTATTGTAGCAGCAGGACCATCGTTAGATGAAAATATGGAGTATCTAAAGAAAATAAAGGGAAGATTCTTTATTTTAGCTGTGGATTCTTCAATTAGAATGTGTGAATCATATGGAGTAAAACCAGATGCATATGTAACAGTTGATCCTCAAAAGCAGGGAATATTGTTTGACAATGAAACAGCAGAAAATACACCTCTATTTTGGGGATTGCAAAGTGTTAATAATCAGATGATGCGATTAAAGGGGAGAAAAATATTTTGTAATATGGATTCTTACTTACCCGATGAACTTAAAGGGAAAATGGAATTTATTGTAGCTGGAGGAAGTGTTGCAAATACAGCATTTTCAATTTTAAGGTATATGGGGTTCCGTAAAATTATTGCGATAGGATTGGACTTGGCATTTTTAAAGGATAAAAAACATGCTTCTGTAGTATATGATGATGGTGGAATTAATGAAGAAGAAAGAAAGTATTATACGGAAGTAAAAGGAATAGATGGGGTGAAATTACTTACTTATAGTAATTTTGTAGCCTATAAAGAAGATATAGAAAGAAGAATAAAAGATGCTGAGGACTTAATTTTTGTGAATGCTTCAAAGGGAGCCTATATCGAAGGCGCAATTCATATGTCATTTCAAGAAGCAATTGAAAAATATGCTTCAAAACACATCATAGATTACGGAAAAATATTTCAAATGTGTCCGGAGTCTTTTTTACATGAAGATGAGGAGAAAGTTGAAAAGCATATTTTAAAATATGTAGAAGAATGCAAAAAAATATATGCGGATTACAAAGAGTGCTATCAATTGTATGATGAATTGAGAAATATGAATAATATGGATGATATTCGTAGAACAATGAACAAGATTGATAATCTTTATTTATATGTAGAACGGTCTTTTGCTGGTTTGTTGATTGTAGATTATTCATCAAAAGAAGCAGATAGAATATTGAATTCAATGTATAAAGAAAGCGTTAATAGTGAGAAATATTCACAGGATGATTTAATTTCAATTGCGGAAAAGGGAATGCAGATATCAAAGGTATTTATGGAAAATGCGGAAAAAACAGAGAGAATGTTTGTAAAATGCATGAAGAATGTATAAGGAGGTGCAAAAGTGGAAGAAATAATTTTAAATGATGCATGCCAGGTGTGTCAAATAATTAATAATATGCCATTGGTACAGTTGAGTCAATGCCAAGACGTTATCAATGCATATATTGAAGAGCTTAAAGAACAGCCCAATTTTTTAGTAGAAAAAGTTGTTGCAATTTTGAAAGAAAATAGAAAATATGAAAAAGTAGAAGCATTTATATATTTGTCGAGTATTATTATAAATCTTACATTGGATGCGGAAGAGTTAGTAACACTTGAAGAGTATGTAATACAAAATAAAAATTTAGATGCTGGAGAAAAACATTTTTTATTTTATCAAATAAAGAGTCTAATGTTTTGTAATAAAAATTTAACAACTGAGAAAACGATTTTATTAAAGTGGAAATTATTTCATCAGATTGTACAAATGTATAAAATGTTAATTAGCACGGAATTGAAATATATTCCTTATGAAGAAAGAAATCATGATTTCGTTTTAGTTATTACAGAGCAGTTTCTAATTATGGAACATAGACCTACAAAAACGGCATTGGATCGATGCAGAACGCTAATAAGAAAAGAAAAAAAACAAGTTTTGTTGATTAATTCAGCAGAGTATGGGAAATTTTATAAAAATTGTTTGTTTTATAATAGTTTATATGGAAATTATATGCAGGATAATATGGATTTAACGGAGATTGATTGGAAAGATGTAAAAGTTCCATATGTGCAGTGCGATAATGGTATGCCGGATCCCGAGATACTGGATATGCTGTTAGAAATGGTATATCAACTAAAACCAAAATACATTGTAATGATTGGTGGTAATAGCGTTTTCGCAAATCTTGCTGATAATATTGTGCCAGTTTTAGCGGTTGGATTATCACCGTCGGCAATGGAAACAACAATGGTATCTTATCAGACATTGACAAGAAAATTGGATGAACAGGATATTCGGCTGCTTCATCAAATGGGAAAAACAGAAGATAGTATTATACAAAGTGTATTTACGTCAGGATTAAAAGAGCAGACAGAGCACATTACACGGGAGCAATTGGGAATACCACGGGAAGCATTTGTTTTAGCAGTTGTAGGTGGCAGATTGGATGTGGAAATAACAGATGATTTTTGTGAAATGCTAGAAAGTGTACTTGGTGAAGATATAGTTGTTGTATTTTTGGGTCGATATATTAAATATAGTGAAATTAGCAAAGAAAAGTATCCGAAGTTAAAAAAATATTCATATTATTTAGGATTTTGTTCTGATATTTTAGCTCATTTAGAATGCTGCGATTTATATATCAATCCAATAAGGAGCGGTGGAGGAACATCAAGCGTAGAATCATTATATAAGGGAGTACCTGTGGTAACGACGGAATACGGTGATGTACCTACGAATGTAGGGGAAGCGTTTTGGGTAAAAGATTATGAGGAAATGAAGAAAGTTATAAAAAGATATTATAGCGACTCAGAATTTTATCAAAAACAATCAGAGTATGCATTGCAGCGGGTGAAAAGATTATTGGATACAGATGGAGAATTTGTTAAAATTATTTCTGAAATGGAACGTAGAGAACAATGCAAAGCTTAGTTTTAGTAGGTTCCGGTGGCTGTATGCAGGAACTGCTGTGGCAGATAACGGAGTATAATAAAAGAGTGTGTATTACTGATGCGTGGAATGTTATCGGATATGTAGATACAGAACCAGCCCCAAAGGAAATTAATGTGGGTATGGGGAAATGCCCATATCTAGGGAATGATGAAGTCCTATTAAATGCAAAAAGTGTAACCAATGTGGCAATTTGTGTAGGAAATTCACATCTTAGGGAAAAGCTCGTTGCAAAATACCGACAAAATTCCTATATAAAATATCCTAATTTGATTTTATCAGATGTTAAAATGTGTGATAATGTACAGTTAGGAGAAGGCTGTATTATTTCAATGGATTGCGTACTTTCAACAGAGGTATGTCTTGGAAATTTTGTCTTTCTGAATATGGGCGTAACAATATGCCATCAAGGGCGCATAGGTGATTTTACAACATTAAGTCCATATGCAAAGCTGGCCGGGAATGTTACAATTGGAAGCAGATGTGATATCGGAATGGGAACAGTCGTAATACAGGGAAAGACAATAGGTCATAATGTTGTTACAGGAGCAGGAAGTGTAATAGTAACGGATATTATGCCGGATTGTACTGTAGTCGGTGTACCTGCAAAAAAAATTCGGAATAACGGATAGAAAGAACGAGGGAAAAGGGTGTCAGTAATTATAATTGCAGAAGCAGGAGTGAATCACAATGGTGATATTAATTTAGCAAAGAAATTAGTAGAACAGGCTAAAAGAGCAGGGGCAGATTATGTAAAGTTCCAGACGTTTCAACCGGAAAAGCTGGTGGCATATACGGCACAAAAGGCAGAGTATCAGCAAAAGGCAACGGGAAATAAAGAAAGTCAGTTGGAAATGTTAAAAAAGCTGGCTTTGACACAGGAAGAATTTTGTGAATTAAAGTGCTATTGTGATGAGCAGAAGATTGGATTTTTATCGACACCTTTTGATTTAGACAGTATTGATTTTTTAGAGAAGTTAAATATTCCGTTATGGAAAATTCCGTCGGGAGAAATTACAAATCTTCCGTATCTTGAAAAAATAGGAAAAACGCATAAGCCGGTAATACTTTCAACAGGAATGAGTACAATGAAGGAAATACAGGATGCATTGGATATTTTACATGTTAATGGCTGTTTGGAAGTTACAGTGTTGCATTGTAATACAGAGTATCCAACTGCAATGCAGGATGTGAATCTGTTAGCAATGCATGCGATTCGTGAACAGTTTAATGTTCCGGTAGGATATTCTGACCATACACAGGGAATAGAAGTGCCGATTGCAGCAACAGCGTTAGGTGCCAGTGTGATTGAAAAGCATTTTACATTAGACAGGACAATGGATGGACCGGATCATCGTGCAAGCCTTGAACCGGAGGAATTGAAAGAAATGGTACAGGCAATTCATAATATAGAAAAGGCTCTTGGGAAAAAAGAAAAATTTGTAACGAAATCAGAAATGAAGAATAAGACTGTTGCAAGAAAGAGTATCGTAGCATCTAAGGCAATAAAAAAAGGAGAGAGATATACAGTAGACAATCTTACCGTAAAAAGACCCGGAACAGGCATATCGCCAATGCAATGGTATCATATTTTGGGAGAAAAAGCAGATAGAGATTATGAACCCGATGAATTGATTAAGAGGGAGAAGGAGAATGGATAACAAAAGAAATTTAGCAGTTATTCCTGCACGAAGTGGTTCAAAAGGTGTAAAAGATAAAAATATCAGATTATTAAATAACAAACCTTTAATGGCTTATACAATTGAGGCTGCAAAGAAATCAAATATATTTCAATGTATTCATGTTTCAACAGATAGTACCAAGTATGCAGAAATTGCAAAGCAGTATGGTGCGGAAGTTCCATTTTTACGAAGCCGTGAACTGGCATCAGACACAGCAGGAACATGGGATACGGTTCGATTTGTTTTAGAACAGTATGCTAACGAAGACAGATATTTTGATACAGTCACAGTGTTACAGCCAACATCGCCACTCCGGACAGGACAGGATATATGTAATGCATATAAGCTATTTTGTGATAAAAACGCAGATTCCGTAATTAGTGTCTGCGAAGCAGAACATTCTCCGCTTTGGTGTAATATATTACCGGAAGACGGATGTATGAATCATTTTTTACCGGATCAGGCAGGTGTGCCAAGGCAGGGACTGGATATGTATTATCGCTTAAATGGAGCAATCTATATGGTAAATGTCAATGTTTTGTTACAGCATGGCGAATTGTATGGCGAAAAGGCTTATGCGTATGTCATGGAGCAAAAACATTCAATAGATATTGATGAAGAACTGGATTTTAAAATTGCAGAGGTATTAGTTAAGGGTTGTTAGATGAGAAAAGTATGTATTGTTACAGGAACAAGGGCAGAATATGGGTTATTAAAACCGTTAATAGCACAGATTGATAAAAAACACAGCTTGGAATTGCAGATAGTTGCTACAGGGGCGCATCTATCGCCGGAATTTGGATTGACATATCGTGAAATTGAGCAGGATGGATATAAAATTACAGCAAAAATAGAAATGCTGCTGAGTTCTGATTCGGCAGTTGGCATTACAAAATCTATGGGGGTTGCATTGCTTGGATTCGCTGATTATTATGAAGTGTATAGACCGGATATTGTAGTGATTTTAGGAGATCGTTATGAAATGTTAATGGCGGCATCAGCAGCACTGGTAGCGAATATTCCAATTGCACATATTCATGGTGGGGAATTAACAGAGGGTGCTATTGATGATGCAATACGTCATTCCATTACAAAGATGAGTCAGCTTCATTTTACGGCAACACAAGAGTATAGGCGGAGGGTCATCCAACTCGGAGAACAGCCGGAAAATGTATACAATGTAGGAGCACTGGGGGTGGAAAATACAAAGTGTGTTCCGTTGTTATCTAAAAAGAAGCTGGAACAGGAAATGAAATTTTTGTTTTCAGAGAATACGGTGTTGGTTACATTTCATCCGGTTACATTAGAAAATATGACGGCGAAAGAACAGTTTGGTAATTTATTAGCCGTTTTAAGAGAGCATAAAGAAATAAAAATTATTTTTACAAAGGCAAATTCAGATACGGGTGGGCGGATTATTAACCAGATGATTGATGAATTTGTATTGCAAAATAAAGAAAATTGTGCAGCACATGATTCTTTGGGACAGGTGAAATATTTAAGTGCATTGCAGTTTTGTAAAGCGGTAATAGGGAATTCTTCAAGTGGTATTATAGAAGTTCCGTCATTTGGAATTCCAACAGTAAATATTGGGGACAGGCAAAAGGGAAGAATCTGTGCGGAATCGGTTATTTCCTGTGGAAGCGCTACCGATGAAATCCGACAGGCAATTCAGAAAGCACTTTCTGATGATATGCAGAAAATTGCAAAAAAAGTACAGAATCCATATGAAGGAGAGAATACTTCAGAAACAATTATTAAGGTCATTGAACAGAGCTTAGAACATGGAATTCATATTAAAAAGGAATTTTACGATTATTAGACCATTAGGGAGGAATACACCATGAAAAAAGTATTAGTAACAGGAGCAGATGGATTTATCGGAAGCCATCTGACAGAAAGTCTTTTAGAAAAAGGATATGATGTAAAGGCATTTGCTTATTATAATTCATTTAATACATGGGGGTGGTTAGATACACTTCCAAAGGAAAAGCTAGATCAGATAGAAGTGTTTACAGGAGATATCAGGGATCCGAACGGGGTACGCGAAGCAATGAAAGGGGTGGATGGTGTATTTCATCTGGCAGCATTAATTGCCATTCCATTTAGTTATCATTCGCCGGATTCCTATGTGGATACGAATATTAAAGGAACGTTAAATGTGCTGCAGGCCGCAAGGCAGCTTGAAACGGAACGTGTGTTAGTAACTTCGACGTCAGAAGTATATGGAACGGCACAGTATGTCCCAATTGACGAAAAACATCCATATCAGGGACAATCACCATATTCTGCAACAAAAATTGGTGCAGATCGTCTGGCAGAAAGCTTTTATAGAAGCTTTGACATGCCGATATCTATTGTAAGACCATTTAATACATATGGACCAAGACAGTCGGCAAGAGCTGTGATTCCAACCATTATATCGCAGCTGCTTGCAGGAAAAGAGAAGATTCAATTAGGTTCTTTAACACCTACAAGAGATTTTAATTATGTAAAAGATACGGCAGCAGGATTTATTGCAATTGCGGAATCGGATAAAACAATTGGTGAAGAAATCAATATTGCAACACAGAAAGAAATCTCCATTGGAGATTTGGCAAATGAAATTATTTCACAGATTAATCCAAAGGCGCAGATTGTATGTGATGAACAGAGACTGCGTCCGGAAAAGAGTGAAGTAAACCGTCTGCTTGGATGCAATGAAAAGATTAAAAGACTGACAGACTGGCAGCCACAGTATACATTTGCACAGGGAATTACTGAAACAATAGACTGGATAAAAAAGAACATGGGTGCATATAAGACAGATATTTATAATGTGTAGGGAGAAACTTATGGAGAAATTTATTCCGTTATCAATACCAAATTTTGAAGGAAATGAAGAAAAGTATGTATTAGATGCTGTTCATCAGGGCTGGGTATCAACAGGTGGTGCATATATTGTGCAGTTTGAAGAAAAGTTAGCCGCTTTTTTAAGAGTTGAAAAAGCAGCGGCATGTCAGAGCGGTACAAGTGCATTACATCTGGCGCTGGTTGCGTGTAATGTAAAACCGGGAGATTTAGTAATTGTTCCGACAGTTACATTTATTGCGGCTGTAAATCCTGTGAAGTATCAGTTTGCAGAACCTGTATTTATGGACTGTGATGACAGTTTGTGTATGAATCCGGAAAAATTGAGAAGCTTTTGTGAAATAGAGTGTGAATTACAGGAAGAACATCTTGTATATAAAAAGACGGGACAGGTTGTAAAAGCGGTAGTGGTGGTGCATGTTTTCGGAAATCTGGCTGATATGGAACAGATTATGGGGATTGCCGGACAGTATCATTTAAAGGTGATTGAAGATGCAACGGAGGCGCTGGGCTCACATTTTACAGATGGAAAGTATGCCGGGGAAATGGCAGGTACGATTGGTGACTACGGAGCCTATTCATTTAATGGAAATAAGATTATTACAACCGGCGGCGGCGGAGCAATAACAGCTAAAAATCCATCAGATTTGGATTATGTAAAATATTTGTCTACACAGGCAAAAGATGATGCCTTGTATTATGTTCATAATGAGATTGGATATAATTACCGGATGACCAATGTACAGGCTGCAATAGGAGTGGCACAGCTGGAATTACTGTCGGAATTTATTCAAAGAAAGCAGAAAAATTATGATACCTATCAGAAATGTTTAAAAAAGATAGGATTACCGCAATTATTAGAATTCAGACAGGGAACAGAGTCTAATAAGTGGTTTTATTCATTCCCGATTCCAAAGGAATGTGCAGTTGAGGTGAGAACACTGATTGAATCACTCCAGAATGAGAAAATACAGACAAGACCAATATGGGGGTTGATTCATGAGCAGAAACCATATCAATCTGATATTGCGTACGAGATTGAAAAGGCAGAAGAATACAGCAGGTGTATTATCAATGTACCGTGCAGCACAAACCTAACGGAAGAAGAAATAGAGCGGGTAGTAAAAGTGTTAGCAGACAAATTAGATTTACAGTAATATACAAAGCTTATTATGGAAAATGAGCAGAAAACATGGAGGTTTTTATGAAGGCGGAGCAATTAGATAAGTTTTTAATTTCCTCGGAAAGTACAGTTGTCGAAGCAATGCAGAAAATTGATTCCAATGCAAGAGGAATTCTTTTTGTAACCGACAATAAGCAAAAGTTGACGGGGGTTCTTACAGATGGCGATATCCGCCGGTGGCTGATTCGTACGGGAGATTTACAGGCAGCGATTGAAAAGTTTATGAATACAGCTCCTAAAAAAATTGTAAAAAAGGAACAAAACAGGGCAAAAATGCTCATGCAGCAGTATTCGATTACAGCATTGCCGGTTGTTACTGCTAAAGGTGTTGTATCAGATATAATCTTCCGGGATGAAAAGACGGCAGTGCATAAAGATATAAAAGGAACGTTAAAAGATGTTCCGGTGGTTATTATGGCTGGTGGGAAAGGAACAAGATTATATCCATATACCAAGATTTTACCAAAGCCGTTAATCCCCATTGGAGATATTCCGATTATGGAAAGAATTATTACAAAATTTTGTGAATATGAGGTGCAACATTTTTATGCGACGGTCAATTACCGTAAAAATATGATAAAGTCCTATTTTTCAGAGAGTGAAAGAGACTACAGCATACATTATGTAGAAGAGGACAAGCCGCTTGGAACAGCAGGGAGTCTGCAATTAATTCAAAATAAATTTGAAAAACCGTTTATTGTAACAAATTGTGACATTTTAATTCATGCAGATTATGAAGATATTTACCGGTATCATAAAGAATCCGGTAATGAATTAACCATTGTTACAGCATTAAAAAATATTGTGGTGCCATACGGTGTGGTACATTCAAGTGAAAACGGGGTGGTACAGTCAATGGAAGAAAAACCGAAACTGTCATATTTTGTTAACACCGGAATGTATATTTTAAATCCTGAGTTGAAAAAAGAAATACCGGAAGATACTTTTTTTCATATGACGGATTTAACAGACAAGCTGTTAAAAGAAAATAGAAAAGTAGGAATGTATCCAATCAGCGAAGATTCATTTTTAGATATGGGTGAATTTGAAGAAATGCGACGGATGGAAGAAAAGCTGAATTTAAAGGCGGAGTAGGAAAACGAAAGGAGGAATATTGTTTGAAATATTATGTTATTGCTCCGGCGAGTATTGAGAGCGGTGGTCCAGAGTTAGCACATCAGATGTGCATGGAATTAAATAATTTAAAAGAAGAAGCTTATATGTATTATGTTAGGACAGACAGGTTTCAAGTAGAACCTGTAGATATAAATGCGAGTCCTAAATATGGAAAGTATCGTACTAAACATGTATCATCTAATGTGAAAATAGATGTTGATACGGCGGTTGTATTATTTAATGAAGGATCTACAGTGTATATACCGTATATAAAAGCAAAGCGCAAAGTGTTATGGTGGATGAGCGTTGATAATTATAAGATGTGTACAGCTGAATTGGATTTAGATATTATTCGAAAAGAAGTATCATTACATTTAGTTCAGTCGTATTATGCATATTTATACGTACGTGATAGTATAGGAATACCAGAAGAAAAAATTCTATATGTATCAGATTATATAGCAGAAAAATATTTTATGAGAATAGATGCTGCTATTCCAAGAATGGATATTGCTTTATATAATCCAAAAAAGGGATTAGATAAGGTACTTCCAATTATAGAACAGACACCATGGTTAAAATGGATTCCATTAATTAATCTTACAGAAGAAGATATGATTGCATATATGCATTTGGCCAAAGTATATGTGGACTTTGGAAATCATCCAGGGAAAGACAGAATTCCTAGAGAGGCAGCAATATGTGGATGCTGTGTTATAACCAATAGAGAAGGAAGTGCAGCATATTGGCAGGATGTCCCCATTCCAGAAGAATATAAGTTTTCAAATATTGAGCACCAATGTATGAAGGTTGTTGAATTGATTAAAGATATTTGTTTAAATCATGATAAGCATATAGATAATTTTAAAGAGTATAGAGCATATATAGGTGAAGAAAGAGAAAGATTTACAAGAGATGTGAAGAAAATGATTATTAATATGAAAAATATAGAATATGAGAATTAAAATATAATTATATTTTATTAAAAGGCACTATCAATATATTAATACTAATTGAGCGAGGAGAATTTATGAAATACGGATTAATTTATTATAAAAATACCCATAATTTAGGTGATGATATTTTAAGTTATGTTGGAAAAAAATTTTTGCCGAAGGTAGACTATTATATAGATAGGGAACATTTAGATGTATTTATTCCTGATGAAAAAGAGTATGTGGCAACTATTGCCAATGGTTGGTTTCTTCACTATTGTTACACATTCCAACCTTCTCCATATATATATCCTCTTTTTATCGGCACTCATTTTACTACAGATGCAGTGCTTTTTGAGGATTATTCTTATATTGATGAAACACTGATTCAATATTTACAACAACATGGACCAATTGGCTGTCGTGATTATCATACTGCCAATATATTGTCTACGAAAGGTATTCCGAATTACTTTTCGGGCTGTTTGACATTAACATTAAAAAAGTTTGCTAATGTTATGCCTACAGATAAAATCGTTTTAGTCGATGTGTCCGAGAATGTTACAAATTATATTCATACAATACTTCCAGGGGCAGATATTATTTCTAAAACACATAGACTTCAAGATTCTGAAGCAGGTCTTTCATGGTCAATTCGTGAAGAACGTGTTGAAAATTTTTTGAAATTATATCAAAGTGCTAAAATTGTTATTACTACGCGCCTTCATTGTGCACTTCCTTGTATTGCATTAGGGACACCTGTGATTTTTATTGGGAAATTTGACAAAGATTATACTATGCGTATTGAAAGTTTTTCTGATTATTTTCCATGCTTTTCAGAAGAAGATTTTTTAAATCATAAAGCGGATGCATTTATCTTACAGCCACAGAAGGTTGCAGATGTTAGTTCAATAGCAAATGACTTAACTGAAAAATGTAATCAATTTATTGCAACAACATTAAATGCGCCACCAGATTATTCAGCATTACCGTCATTAGAGTTGTATTCATCAATTTATATAAAGAGAACACAATATATGCGATATACTATAGAATCTTTATTTCAAATACGCGCTGCTTTGCAAAATCAGTGCGTGGCGGTTGAAAATGAAATTCAACAAGTTATGTCTATATGTACTGCTGTAGCTGATGAAAATGAACGATTGAAAGATATGTTACATAAAAATTCCTAAATAAAGAAGTGAAAGGAAAATAGCGAATCAGATATATGGGCTGTAAAATCAATAATGTTAGGTTTGACATTATAGAAAGAGCAAGAGTGTGAAGGGGAAAGAATGATATCAATTTGTATAATCACAAAAAATGAAGAAAAAAACATAGAAAGATGTTTGAGGTCTTTTCAAAAGTATGATTTTGAGCTTATAGTAGTAGATACAGGTTCAACAGATCAAACAAAAACTGTAGCTTACAAGTATACACCATATGTATATGATTTTGAGTGGTGCGATGATTTTGCAGCAGCTAAAAATTATGCAATTTCAAAGGCAACACAAGAATATGTCATGGTAATTGACAGTGATGAATATTTGGAAGATATAGATATTCAAACATTAAATAGGCTTGTGAGAGAAAATCCAGATAAAGTTGGACGTATCAAGCGTGTTAATACATTTATAAGAGATGGAATTGCGCAGGAAAATACCGAACGGATTAATCGTGTTTTTTCAAAAAAAATGTTTTGCTATGAAGGCAGAATACATGAACAGGTGGTCGCAGTAAAAGGGAATAACTATGAAACTTATATGCTGCCTGTAAGAATCGGACATAGTGGTTATGATATGCCGGAAAAAGAATTAAAGGAAAAAGCACAGAGAAATATTAGGCTGCTTGATTTAGAATTGAAAAATTTAATCAATGAAAAAATAAAAAAACAAGGAGATGTCAGGGAAGAAGATACTCAAAAGTGTTTAGAGCTATTGTTGGAAAATCTACAGCAGGAAAACGTATTTGCGGTGACACTTCAAAAAGATGATAGACTGCCATATGTTTTATATCAACTGGGGAAAGGATACTGCATGGCTAAGGAATATGTAAAGGCGTGCCTATATTTTTCGGCGGCATTGTCTTTTGATTTAAATCCCCAATTGGAATATGTCATTGATATGGTTGAAGCATATGGATATGCTTTAATTAATTCCAAACAGGCTGATAAGGCATTATTTTTTGAAAATATATATGATGAATTTGGGAAAACTGCTGATTTTAAATTTCTTATGGGACTCATTTATATGAATAATGAAATGTTTGATAAGGCAATAGATGAGTTTACAAAGGCAGCCCAAATGCCGGAAGGAAGAATGAAAGGGGTTAATTCATACTTTGCGAACTATAATACAGGGGTTATTTATGAATGTTTGGGAGATATTCAGAATGCTAAAAAATATTATATGTTATGCGGGGAGTATGAGCCTGCTAAAATACGTTTAAAACAGCTGATGTAGTAATAGCTGTTGCGGACAGAGAAAAAACATATTGTTATATTGCAGATACACTGTTGTGCCAAATCAAGACATAACAGTGTATAAATATTTTATTATGCAAACACAACCTCAAAAATTTCTTTCAGCCGTACTTCATAGGTATGGAATTCTTTTACTTTTCCATAACCGTTGGCAGCAATCTGGCGGCGCTCATTGTCATGCTTTAAATAGTAATCGCATTTATTTAAGAAATCTTCCTGAGATTCAAAAAGCACAAGGTCTTCGCCGGGAACAAAATGTTCATAAAAATCTCCCTGATAATTGGAAAGTAAAAATCCGCCACATCCCATAATGTCGAAACATCGGAGCGGAATACCGCTTCGGATACTGCGCAGGGAAATGTTTAAGTTGATAGCCGAATTTTTAAAAACATACGGCATCTGGCGCTGGTAATCCACAGAACCCATATTGTGAATCTGCGAAAGTTCTGGTGTAGGGTTCGGAGTGTAAAGTTTTGTATTAAAATGTTCAGAAACAGCTTTTAAAAGCGCAGTACGCTCTAAGTTCGCAATTTTACGGGCAATTACATAATGGGCAAAGAGCCATTCTGTAGATTCAACGCTGTCATTTCCCGGTTGCAGCGGCAGGGAGTGCTGCATATCTTCAATAATTTCTTTGGATAAGAGTTCTTCAATAAAATAATATCCGTACACTTTCATCTGCGCCTGCATAATCCCCTGTAAATAGCCTTTTGTGTAATCAGATAAATGCTCCATGCGGTCAAACAGGTTGTGGACTTCATTATACATAGTACCGACAAAAGAAATATCGCTCTGGTAAAAATCCAGCGGGTGCCGGGAAGCAGAAACAGCAGAAGCGGTCATCTTATCCAGCCGGCTGGTATTGACGGCAAGCGGCATATAATAAACAGTTTGGATATTTTCTTTTTTAAGCTCCAGATAAGTCTGCTGGTCAAATAAAAATACGTAATTGCAGGGATTGATAATGGTATATGAATACAGCGAAACCAGCGGTGAATCATATACGAAGGCTATATAAGGTATATTGTGCTTTTTACAGCAGTTAGAAATGACCGGAAAGTAATTAAATGTAAAAACAGCATCATAAGAAGCACTTTCAATCAGCTTGTCAAAGCGTGCATCAAAAGCTTCATCGACATGGCTATAAATATTTTCGTCTGTAATAACAGTATATGTATGTCCGAGATTTGTCAGCGCTTCGCGCAAATCTTCAATTGCCATATGTTCATACTCAAAAATCAGTAAATTCATGAAAATCTCCGTTTCTTTTATAAAATATAATTTTATTGTAAGGGAAGGGGCGGGGATTTGCAAGGGGGAGTGGGGAAGATGGGGGTGTTAAAAAGCTGATAACATTGCAGAATGGTGATGTAAAATTAGATAATATGTGATATAGTAAAAAGAAAGAGATAATAGAAGATTATCTTT
>ERZ791825.98-NODE-98-length-94625-cov-20.124067_pt1 | contig 94625 bp, 89 predicted proteins | sample MGYA00510298_ERZ791825 | MGnify/ENA primary metagenome ERZ791825 (study PRJEB30046, sample SAMN00792010) | human gut metagenome | study: EMG produced TPA metagenomics assembly of the A metagenome-wide association study of gut microbiota in type 2... | reverse complement strand
ATTTTTACCCATTCCTAAATGATAACATTTGGAATGATGAGCTTCAAGAGCAACTATCAAATCTCGCAGACTTTCACGATTAGAAAGTTGGCCAAATATCAAAGCAAGTAGTTGATTCCAGCAGGTGAAGTGCTTCACATATTTATCGCCATCATACTTGGTGACTATGCGGTTAAACTTACTTCGATTCAGAAATGAAGCCAATTGAGCGAAAACGTATTTGTCTTGGAACATATGCCATCGGATTAATCTGATGCAAAGCTACAAATTCAAGTCCGTTCGCTCGGAGAATAGCTGTAACTAACTAAATTTCAAATATTTCAAAGAACTCTTTTAGATTTTAATGGGACAGTAATGTGTATACTTAAAAAATGATTATTTTTTGGAGAGGCAATATTCTTTTTGAAAAAAGATAAAGAAATAGTTTGTTTTATCCTTTTTTTTCCTTAAGTTTATAGCGTGATAATAAAAAATACAGAGTATTAACCATTAAATTTATGAATATGAGAACAATAACATTTAATGAATTACGTAAGATTAAAGACTCATTGCCTAGTGGTAGTATGCATAGAATAGCCGATGAACTTGGACTGAATGTTGACACTGTAAGAAATTTTTTCGGTGGACACAATTTTAAGGAGGGGAAAAGTGTTGGGATTCACTTGGAACCTGGACCAGATGGTGGATTGGTTATGATTGATGATACTACTGTTTTAGAGCGAGCTTTAAAAATTTTAGATGAAATGGCAGGTAAGACTGAAGAAGCTGTTCGAGCTTAAGAAGAGAAAGTTAGAAGAATCCCAATTGCTGACAACAATTGGGATTTCTTATTTGTTTTAATCTCAAAATCAATGATATATGGAAGATAAATTAGTTACTTTGGCAATCTTAACGTACGCGAAAGCTCAAATATTGAAGAATGTTCTTGAAAATGAAGGTATTGAGACTTATATCCACAATGTAAACCAGATACAACCAGTTGTTTCTTCTGGTGTACGTGTGCGTATTAAGGAGAGTGACTTACCCCATGCTCTGAAAATTACTGAAAGTTCTGCATGGTTATCTGAAGAGGTAGTGGGGGGGAAGTCACCTAAACTGGAGAAGATTAGTAATAAAGTGCTAATTCCAGTGGATTTTTCCAATTATTCTTTGAAGGCTTGCGAGTTCGGTTTCAATTTCGCTCAGAATATAGGTGCAGAAGTTGTTTTGCTACATGTTTATTTTACTCCTATATATGCAACTTCTTTGCCATACGGAGATGTATTTAACTATCAGCTAAGTGATGAGGAGAATGTAAGGAGTATCTTACAAAAAGTTCATGCTGATTTGAATGAATTATCTGATAAAGTAAAAGAGAAGGTAGCTTCCGGCGAGTTTCCAGATATTAAATATACTTGTGTTTTGCGTGAAGGTATTCCTGAAGAAGAGGTACTCCGCTATACCAAGGAATATCGGCCACGCATTATCATAATGGGAACTCGTGGTAGAAATCAGAAGGATATTGATTTGATTGGCAGTGTAACAGCTGAAGTGATTGAACGTAGCCGTGTACCGGTATTGGCCATTCCTGAAAATACTCCATTCAAGCAATTTTCTGAGGCTAAGCGTATTGCATTTATTACTAATTTTGATCAACGTGATTTAATAGCTTTTGATTCGCTAATAAATAATCTGAAATCATTTAAGTTTTCAGTGTCTCTGATACATCTTTCTGATGTTCAGAATACATGGAATGAAATAAAACTGGCTGGTATTAAGGAATATTTTCAAAAACAATATCCACAATTGGAAATACACTATGATGTGGTAAAGAATGATAATCTGCTTAGTAGTTTAGACAGTTATATCAAGAGTAATCATATTGATATTATGACATTAACTTCTTATAAAAGAAATATATTTTCGCGCTTATTTAATCCTGGTATTGCCAGAAAGATGATTTTCCATTCTGATACACCATTGTTGGTAATTTACGGAAGACCGAATACGTAGGTGTTGAATTGGATATATATGGTTTGATCAATATCAGGATTATGTTTAATATAATGCCGGGATAATTTAATCTAATTTTAGTTCTTCTTCTCTCTCACTTAAGAAATAATATTCTTTACTTTCTTTCAGAATAATAAAAGCCTAATTAAATTATTAATTAGGCTTTTATTATTCTGAAAGAAAGTATTACATCAACTTTTCAATTTCTTCGAATTCAGGGCCCATCTGCAAATTATAATACACTCTATATAGACCATTTAACCATAAATCTTTTTGATCAGGTTTCAGTTCTCTTGCCTTTTCATAATAAGGTTTTGCCTTTTCATAGAAAGTCTTCAGAGTAGCTTGGTCTTCTTTATACTTAGGATCATTAATATCTGTAGTTGCTTTTTCTGAGAAATCTTGTGCTTGTAAGCAGTAAATTAAACCTAAATTAGAGTATGCTTCTGCATAATTAGGATCTACTTCTATAGTTTTCTTATAGAATTCAATAGCTTTATCATAGTCCTTCATATTGTGATAAAGGTAGCCTTTTACATACAAATAGAATGTATTGTTAGGATCTTTAGCCAACATATCATCAGCAAACTGCATAGCCTCGTCATATTTGTTGTTATTGCTATAATAATCAATCAAATGACCGAAGAAGAATGAATGTTCAGGATATTTCTGGATACCTTCTTTCAAAGAAGCAATCCATTTAACAGTATCACCTTCGGCTTTCAATGCAGTAGAGATAAATTCCATAGCGTATTTCCCAACTTCTTTATCGTCTTGCGCATAAGGAGCATACTTCAAAATACTAGGATAATCTTCCATCTTAGCAGCTGCTAAACTTGCATAATATGCTATTTGAGGTAATACAGTATCTGTTTGTAACAGATTTTCCTTTTCAAACATCGGGTTGATAGCAATATCAATGTAGGTTGCAAAGAAATCCAACGCTTTTTTATTGCCTTCCTTGGCTGCATCGCCTTCTTTTTGTGAGGCCAAATTAAAGAATTGGATGCCGCCATTGATCAGATTGCCGCGTTCTGCTAAAATTGTAGCAGAATTAGATTTTCTATATTTATTCTTGATTTTGCCCTTTTCATTGGGAATTTGTGCTAATTCGTCACATTTGAAGTAGAATTTACACATGTTTAATGCACTATTATATACCTGAAGAGTGTCATAAGGTTTTCTCAGATAGGCATTTTCCATTTCTTTCTCACTTCTTTTTCTTTGGATAAGACCTGCTACATCCCACGTTTCGGCATTGTCCTTTGTTTCGGGATTAGTTAAAGCTTGATTTATCAGTTCCTCTGCTTTGGCAAAGTCAGGATTTACTCCGTTAGCAATACTTTTAGCCTCTTTTACGTTCTTTTCTTGGGCGAAAGTAAAACTTGCGGCAAGTAGTAAAACCATTGAAAATAATACTCTTTTCATGATTGTAGAAAATTTAAATTAATATTATGTCTATTCTTCATTTTCACTGTTTACCTCGTTCTGAGGGCTTTCAAGGGTATTTTCTTCCCCCTCCTCTATAAGTTCCTCTTCATTTTCTGAAGTGACTTTGCATACAGAGCCAATTTCGTCATTACGTTTCTCAAGGTTGATTAGGCGTACACCTTGTGTAGCACGTCCCATGATACGAACATCGGCAACTTTCAGACGGATGGTAATACCGGATTTATTAATAATCATCAAGTCATTTTCATCTGTAACAGACTTGATCGTTACTAATTTACCCGTTTTATCGGTGATATTCATTGTTTTCACACCTTTACCTCCACGATTGGTTTTGCGATAATCTTCAATATCCGAACGTTTGCCATATCCTTGTTCCGATACAACCATAATTGTTTCCGCCTCAGGATCTTTGATGCATATCATACCTACTACTTCGTCTTGACCGTCCTCATCCAATGTCATGCCACGTACACCGGTGGCAGTACGTCCCATAACACGCACAGCACTTTCATGGAAACGAATGGCACGTCCGTTACGGTTGGCAATGATGATTTCATTGTCGCCGTTTGTCATACGCACTTCGATTACACGGTCGTCTTCACGGATAGTGATAGCATTTACACCATTTTGGCGAGGGCGTGAATACTGCTCAAGCAATGTTTTCTTAATGACACCATTTTTGGTACAGAACAATACATAATGGCTGTTGATAAACTCTTGGTCGTTCAGGTTCTTCACGCGCAAATAGGCGTTTACAGCATCGTCAGAGTCGATATTCAACAAATTCTGGATGGCGCGACCTTTCGAATTCTTAGTACCTTCAGGGATTTCGTATACCTTCAGCCAGTAACATTTACCTTTCTGTGTAAAGAACATCATGGTATTATGCATGGTTGCAGGATAAATATGCTCTACAAAGTCTGCATCGCGGGTTTCGGTACCTTTGGAGCCTACCCCACCACGGTTTTGCGCACGGAATTCGCTCAGCGGTGTACGCTTGATGTATCCCATGTGTGAGATGGTGATAATCATTTCATCATCTGCATAGAAGTCTTCCGGATTGAATTCTTCTGATGAGTAGACGATTTCTGAGCGACGTTCGTCACCATACTTCTCTTTTACTTCAATCAGTTCATCTTTAATGACTTTGCGGCAGAGTTCGTCATTGACAAGGATCTCTTCCAAATAAGCAATCTGCTTCTGAATTTCCTCATATTCGGCGTGCAGTTGGTCTTGCATCAGGCCTGTGAGCTGGCGCAAACGCATTTCAACAATAGCACGTGACTGAATTTCACTGAGTTGGAATCGCTCCATCAAACCAGATATCGCATCATTCGGTGTTTTAGCAGCACGGATAATCTTAATTACTTCGTCGATATTATCAGATGCAATGATTAATCCTTCCAGAATATGTGCACGTTCTTTGGCCTTGCGCAAATCGTACTGAGTACGGCGGATGACTACGTCGTGTCTGTGCTCAACGAAGTATTTTATCAAATCTTTTAGATTCAACAGACGTGGACGGCCATGTACCAATGCAACATTGTTCACACCAAAAGATGTCTGCAGCATTGTCATCTTGTAGAGCTTGTTGAGTACAACGCTGGCATTTGCATCACGTTTTACATCAATAACGATACGCATACCTTCACGGTCGGATTCGTCATTAGCATTGGCAATACCTTCAATTTTCTTTTCGTTGGCCAAATCGGCTATATTCTTAATCAATTCAGCTTTGTTGACGCCATAAGGAATTTCTGTCACAACGATTTTATCGTGCGTCGAACCAGTCTCAATTTCGGCTCTAGCACGCATTATGACACGTCCGCGTCCCGTGAGATAGGCTTCGCGAACACCGTTCATACCGTATATATAGCCTCCGGTCGGGAAGTCGGGAGCTTTAACATACGTCATCAACTCTTCTATATCGATGTCATTATTTTCGATGTATGCAATACAAGCGTCAATAACCTCAGATAGATTATGAGTCGGCATATTGGTAGCCATACCTACAGCAATACCAGATGCACCATTTACCAAAAGATTTGGAATACGGGCCGGCATGACGGTAGGCTCTTGCAGAGAGTCATCGAAATTGTTCTGCATGTCAACAGTCTCTTTTTCAAGGTCTGTCATCATGTCTTCACCAATTTTTCGCAAACGACACTCGGTATAACGCATGGCAGCAGCGCTGTCACCGTCTACTGAACCGTAGTTACCTTGTCCGTCTACCAACATGTAACGCATTGCCCAAGGCTGAGCCATACGTACAAGAGCTCCGTAAACGGACGAGTCGCCATGAGGGTGATATTTACCTAATACTTCACCTACAACTCTGGCTGATTTTTTATAAGGTTTGTCGGAGGTATTTCCCAATCCCATCATTCCGAAAAGAATTCTTCGGTGAACGGGTTTAAAACCATCTCTAACATCCGGAAGGGCACGTGAGACAATGACCGACATAGAGTAGTCAATGTACGATGACTTCATTTCCTCCTCGATGTTAATCTTTATAATTCTGTCTTGTTCAAGCATTTAAAAAGATTATTAATTATACATTTTCGGGTTCGTGAAAAACCACGCTAAAGTACTGCTTTTTTACGATATACAAAAGTTTTCCTCCATAAACTTTGTTGCCTGCGGCATAAATATAGAAGTACTCCCTCCTTTCCTCCCCAAGTTGCCATTAATATATAAGGTATAAAATGGAAAAACAGATTTGAAATTTGTGGCACGGGATTTGTATACTATTAAATCAGTTAAATATGATACGTTGAATTAATAAATGCGTATCTTTGTCGTGGATAACCTTTTTAATTGAGGAGAATTATAAAATATGAACAATCAATTTTCACAAAGAGTTTCAGACATAATTACTTATAGCAAGGAAGAAGCCAATCGATTGAGAAATCGTTATATTGGTCCGGAACACCTTCTGCTCGGCATGTTGCGTGATGGCGGAGGAAAAGCTATTGAAATATTGTTGAAACTTGATATAGATTTAAAACGAGTAAAAAGTCGCCTGGAGGGTTTCCTGAAAGATGCCGAGGACGATACTCTCTTGCCGGACGCTGAAGTGCCCTTGTCCCCGATGACGGCTAAGATATTGAAGATGTGTATGCTTGAAGCGCGTTTGCTGAAAAGTGCAACTGCCGATACGGAACATGTATTGCTGGCTATCTTGAAAGACGGAGACAATCTTGCTGCAACTGTTTTGGAAGAACACCGGGTGGATTATCAGGCTGTATTTGAACAGCTTTCGATGAAATCGACCAATCCGAATGCGGGAATGGGATTCGCTGAGGATGATGAAGAGGATGAAGAAGACATGAGTATGTCTCGCTCCTCCCGTACTGGAGGGGCTGGTTCGGCTTCGGCTGCACAGACTGCATCTAGAAAGCCGTCCAATGATACCCCCGTGCTGGACAATTTCGGCGTAGACATGACCCGGGCTGCCGAAGAAGGCAAGCTGGACCCGGTTGTGGGTCGCGAACGCGAGATTGAACGTCTGGCGCAAATCTTGAGCCGCCGCAAGAAGAACAATCCGGTGCTTATCGGTGAACCAGGAGTCGGAAAATCTGCCATTGTAGAGGGTTTGGCATTGCGTATTGTGCAAAAGAAAGTTTCGCGCATTTTGTTTGAAAAGCGCGTGGTGATGCTTGATATGGCCTCTGTGGTGGCGGGAACAAAATATCGTGGTCAGTTTGAGGAACGTATCCGCTCTATTATCAACGAGTTGCAGAAAAATCCGAATGTCATCCTTTTCATCGATGAAATCCATACGATTGTAGGTGCCGGTGCTGCTGCCGGTTCCATGGATGCTGCCAATATGCTGAAACCGGCTTTAGCGCGTGGTGAAATCCAGTGTATTGGAGCTACCACTCTCGATGAATACAGAAAGAATATTGAGAAAGACGGTGCTTTGGAACGTCGTTTCCAAAAGGTGATTGTAGAGCCTACCACAGCTGAAGAAACGCTTCAGATATTGAAGAATATCAAGGAGAAGTATGAAGACCATCATAACGTGAGCTACACGGATGAAGCCTTGGAAGCATGTGTCAAGTTGTCAGCACGCTATATAACCGACCGCAACTTCCCGGATAAAGCTATTGATGCTTTGGACGAGGCGGGGTCGCGTGTGCATTTGACGAATATTAATGTTCCGAAAGAAATTGAGGAGCAGGAAAAGCTGATTGAAGAGGCACGTGGCTTGAAGGCTGAAGCTGTAAAATCACAGAATTTTGAGCTGGCTGCTAGCTACCGTGACCGTGAGAAGGAACTTTCTGTCCGCTTGGAGGAGATGAAGGTCGAGTGGGAAGCCCGTTTGAAGGATGACCGCCAAACGGTAGGCGAAGAGGAAATAGCCAATGTTATTTCGATGATGTCCGGTGTACCCGTACAGCGCATGGCGCAGGCAGAAGGACTTAAACTGGCCGGAATGAAGGAAGAACTACAGGCGAAGGTGATAGCTCAAGATGCTGCGATAGAGAAACTTACCAAAGCAATCTTGCGTAGCCGTGTAGGGTTGAAAGACCCGAACCATCCCATCGGAACCTTTATGTTCCTTGGCCCTACTGGTGTGGGTAAGACGCATTTGGCAAAGCAATTGGCAAAATATATGTTTGGCTCTGCCGATGCCTTGATACGTATCGATATGAGCGAGTATATGGAGAAATACACCGTATCTCGTATGATTGGTGCCGCTCCGGGATATGTGGGCTATGAGGAAGGCGGCCAGTTGACCGAAAAGGTTCGTCGCAAGCCGTATTCCATTGTCTTGCTGGATGAGATTGAGAAAGCTCATCCGGATGTGTTCAACATCTTGCTTCAGGTACTGGATGAAGGTCGTTTGACTGACAATTATGGCAGAACCATTGATTTCAAGAATACGGTTATCATTATGACCTCCAATATCGGTACGCGACAGTTGAAGGAATTTGGCCGTGGCGTAGGTTTTACGGCGCAAAACCGCACGGATGGCAATGAACATTCGCGCAGCGTGATACAAAAGGCTCTGAACAAGACCTTTGCTCCCGAATTCTTGAATCGTTTGGATGAAATCATTACTTTCGACCAGCTCTCCTTGGAGGCCATCACAAAGATTGTGGACATTGAGCTGAAAGGCTTGTACGAACGGGTTGAAGCAATTGGTTACAAGCTGGTTGTGGAGGATGATGCAAAGACATTCCTTGCTTCGAAAGGGTACGATGTACAGTTTGGTGCGCGTCCATTGAAGCGTGCTATTCAGAACCACTTGGAGGATGGACTTTCCGAGCTGATAGTGGCGGCGGAGTTACAGCCGGGTGATACGGTAAACGTATCAGTAGACAAAGAAAAAGACGAGTTGAGCATCAAGAAGGCATAAGCTGTTCTTTATAAAAACCGTCAAAATGTCAGTCCTTATGGGCTGGCATTTTTTTTGTGCTATATCTGCCGGAATAATTAAAAATATAAATCTAAAAAATATAAATGTAGTATGCAAAAAGGTAATATTGGGGTAACTACTGAGAATATCTTCCCCGTCATTAAAAAGTTCTTGTATAGTGATCATGAAATTTTTCTCCGTGAGTTGGTTTCTAATGCGGTTGATGCTACACAGAAGCTGAGAACGCTCTCCTCTATCGGTGAGTTCAAGGGTGAAGTTGGCGATTTAACCGTACATGTTTCGCTGGGAAAAGATACCATTACGGTGTCCGACCATGGTATAGGTCTTACGGCTGAAGAAATAGACAAGTATATTAACCAGATAGCTTTCTCTGGCGCCAATGACTTCCTTGAGAAATATAAAAACGATGCCAACGCCATCATCGGCCATTTCGGATTGGGTTTCTATTCGGCTTTTATGGTTGCCAAGAAAGTCGAAATCATCACTAAATCCTATCGGGAAGGCACCCAGGCTGTAAAGTGGACATGCGATGGCAGTCCGGAGTTTACGATTGAAGACACTGATAAGGCAGAACGTGGTACGGATATCGTTCTTTACATAGACGATGACTGCAAGGAATTCCTTGAAGAAGCACGCATCTCCTCTTTGTTGAAGAAGTATTGCAGTTTCCTCCCTATTCCGGTTGCATTCGGCAAGAAGAAAGAATGGAAAGACGGCAAGCAGGTTGAAACTGCCGAGGATAATATCATCAATGATTCCAACCCGTTGTGGACGCTGAAACCCAGCGAATTGAAAGATGAAGATTATAAGAAGTTCTACCGTGACCTTTATCCTATGTCCGACGAACCTTTATTCTGGATTCATCTGAATGTGGATTATCCGTTCCACCTTACCGGTATTCTGTACTTCCCTAAAGTGAAAAGCAACATTGAGTTGAACAAGAATAAGATTCAGCTCTACTGTAACCAGGTATATGTAACGGATTCGGTGGAAGGTATTGTTCCTGATTTCTTGACCCTGCTGCATGGTGTGCTCGATTCACCGGACATTCCATTGAACGTTTCCCGTTCTTATCTGCAGAGCGATGCCAACGTGAAGAAGATTTCTACATATATCACGAAGAAGGTGTCAGACCGTTTGCAGTCTATCTTCAAGAATGACCGTAAACAGTTTGAGGAAAAGTGGAATGACTTGAAAATCTTCATCAACTACGGAATGCTTACGCAGGAAGATTTCTATGATAGAGCCAAGGATTTTGCCCTTTTCACCGATACAGACAGCAAATATTATACTTTCGAAGAGTATAAGACGTTGATTAAAGATAACCAGACGGATAAGGATGGAAATCTGATTTATCTGTATGCCAACAATAAAGATGAACAATACAGCTATATAGAGGCCGCTACGAATAAAGGATACAATGTGCTGTTGATGGATGGACAGCTGGACATTGCGGTGGTGAGCATGTTGGAACAGAAGTTCGAAAAGGTTCGCTTCACTCGTGTAGACAGCGATATTATTGATAATCTGATTGTCAAGGAAGACAAGAAGAATGAAGCGTTGGAAGCCGGCAAGCAGGAAGTTCTTTCTTCCATCTTCAAGAGCCAGTTGCCCAAGATGGATAAGACGGAGTTTAACATCACGGCGCAGGCTTTGGGCGAAAACGCCACTCCTATCATGATAACTCAGAGCGAGTACATGCGCCGTATGAAGGAAATGGCCAATATTCAGGCTGGAATGAGCTTCTATGGCGAAATGCCGGATATGTTTAACCTAGTATTGAATTCAGACCATAAGCTGGTGAAGGAAGTGCTGGCAGATGAGGACAAGGAATGTGCTGCTGCCGTTGCTCCAGTTCAGGCAGAGATGGATGAAGTGAACAAGCAACGTAATGAGTTGAAAAAGAAGCAGGAAGGAAAGAAAGATGAGGATATACCGACTGCCGAAAAAGATAAGGTAAGTGAGCTGGATAAGAAGTGGAATGAACTGAAAACGCAGAAAGAAGGTGTCTTTGCCGATTATGCAGCCAAGAATAAGGTTGTCCGTCAGCTGATAGATTTGGCACTGTTGCAGAATGGTATGTTGAAAGGTGAAGCTTTGAACAACTTTGTCAAGAGAAGCATTGACCTGATAAAATAAGTCCCTTTAAATTTGCATTTAATATATGCAAGGGTATTGTGATTCTTCAGAGTCGCAATACCCTTTTTTATTCATTTTCACCAATTATAAAGTGATTTTCTCCGTTGAATACGGCATTTTTAGAAACTATTGTTTATATTTGGGGCAATGAACATTTATCTTACTCGGAATCGCATAGTTATGAAAAGAGTTTTATTGTTTTTGTCGTTTCTTCTATGTACCTTTATTTTACAAGCTCAGAAAGTGGGGCTTGTATTGAGTGGCGGTGGAGCAAAAGGCATGACTCATATTGGCATTATCCGGGCTTTGGAAGAGAATAATATACCCATTGATTATATAACCGGAACCTCTATGGGAGCTATCATCGGTTCGCTGTATGCTATGGGGTATTCTCCGGACGATATGGAGGCGCTGTTGCGCTCTCCCGACTTTAAGCGTTGGTATTCGGGTAAAGTGGAGCCCAAATACGAGTATTATTTTAAAAAGAATCGTCCTTCACCGGAATTTTTCAATATCCGTTTCGCTTTTAGGGACTCGCTGCATATAAAGCCCCAGATACTTCCTACAAGCATGGTCAACCCTATACAGATGAATTTGGTATTTGTGGAATTGTTTGCACGCGCTACAGCTGCATGTGGCGGTAATTTCAACAATCTGTTTGTCCCTTTTCGCTGTATAGCATCCGATGTGTACAATAAAAAGCCATTGGTATTGGGTAAAGGGGATTTGGGAGATGCGGTACGTGCTTCCATGAGCTTTCCATTTGTCTTTAAACCGATAGAAATAGACAGTACACTTGCTTATGATGGCGGTATTTATAATAATTTCCCTACGGATGTGATGCGGGAAGATTTTCATCCGGATGTCATTATTGGCAGTGTGGTGGCGGCAAATCCCGGTAAGCCGAAGGAGAATGACCTGATGAGCCAATTGGAGAATATGATTATGCAGAAGACCGATTATTCCATTCCGGACTCATTGGGTATAGTCATGACCTTCAAGTACGATGATGTCAACCTGCTGGATTTTGACCGTCTGCAGGAATTGCACGATATAGGCTACAACCGTACTCTTAATATGATGGATTCCATCAAAAGCCGTGTTCACCGTAGGGTGAATGCTGATAATGTGCGTTTGAGGCGCCTTGTCTTCCGGAGTAACCTACCTCAATTCCGTTTCCGGGATATTATTATTGAAGGGGCGAATGCCCAACAGCAAGCCTACATCAAAAAAGAATTCCATGATGAGGAGCATGAAGTCTTTACTTATGAAGACTTGAAGCGCGGGTATTTCCGTTTGCTGGCAGATAATATGATTTCGGAAATAGTTCCTCACGCAGTGTATGATTCGGAAGCCGATTTATATCAGCTGCATTTGAAGGTGAAGATGGAGGATAATTTTTCCGTGCGTCTGGGGGGCAGTGTCTCTACCACGAGCTCAAACCAAATCTATTTGGGAGTAGGATATCAGAACTTGAATTATTATTCCAAGGAAATAACTTTTGACGGTCAGTTGGGTAAGATTTATAATAATGCACAGTTGATGGGTAAGATTGATTTGCCTACCCGCATACCTACATCCTTTCGTTTTATTGCTTCAATCAGTACCTTCGATTACTACAAGAAGGATAAGTTGTTTTCCAAGAATGACAAGCCTTCATTCAATTCAAAAGATGAGCGCTTTGTGAAGTTGATGGTTGCCTTGCCGTTTCTGGCTAATAAGCGTGCGGAGTTCAGTCTGGGGTATGGCCAACTGGAAGATAACTATTTTCAATCCAGCGTAATAGATTTCGATAAGGACCGTTCGGACAGAAGTACATACAAACTTTTGGGAGGTTCCATCGGTTTCTATGGGAGTACCCTAAATACGCGGCAATACGCGACAAAAGGTTATTTGGAGAAGTTGATAGCCCAGGTCTTTACCGGGAGGGAAAGATTTGAACCTGGGAATCCGCAAGAAGGGTACAGTCCTTCTCCGCAAGAACGGCAATCATGGTTGCAAATTTCTTATATGAAGGAGGCATATCACACAATGGGACCGAAGTTCACCTTGGGATGGATGGCAGAAGCACTGTATTCGTCGAAAAATTTTTCTGAGAATTATACGGCAACTATGATGCAGGCAGGAGAATTTGCACCGACTCCACATAGTAAACTGATGTACAATGAAGCTTTTCGTGCCAACCAATATGTGGCTGCCGGCATCAAACCGATATATGTTTTGAATGATATGTTCCAGTTTCGGACAGAATTTTATGGCTTTACGCCGATTTTTCCGATAAAAAAGAATGCATTGAATAAAGCGTATTATGGAAAAGCATTCTCCCGCTTTGAGTATATGGGAGAAGTTTCTGTTATTTGTCATTTGCCCTTCGGAGCCATCTCTGCTTATGTAAATCATTATAGCTCACCGAGAAGGGAGTGGAATGTGGGGATGACAATCGGCTGGCAGTTGTTTAATTATCGCTTTGTCGAATAAATTTCTTCAAAAAAAGTTTGTATATTGTTTGCTAATTCGGAAAAAGTACGTATCTTTGCACCCGTTAAACAAAGAGGCCGCGTAGCTCAACTGAATAGAGTAGCTGACTACGGATCAGCCGGTTACAGGTTTGAATCCTGTCGCGGTCACCACCAAAAAGTTCGATTAGTTTTACAATGGCCGCGTAGCTCAACTGAATAGAGTAGCTGACTACGGATCAGCCGGTTACAGGTTTGAATCCTGTCGCGATCACAAAGGATCTCCGCAAGAAAACTTGCGGAGATCCTTTGTTTTTACAGCTATGGGATATAGTTGATGTTCTCCCCTTGTATGGCACTGGCGCGTGTTTTGCTAAGTAAAACAAACTGTTTCCCTTAACTAAACACTTTGTTTCATTATGGAGAACACTTTGTTTCCCTTGACAGAACACTTTGTTCCATCATATAAAAACAAAGTGTTTTTCTCTGCTGAAACAAAGTGTTCAGTATTGTGAACTAATAGATTAGCTGAAATAATAGTCTTGTCTTGATTGAGCTAGAGACGTCTTTTTCTCGATTTAACCAGATGTCTTTTTGCTTTATAACGTAATCAGTAGACTGTTTTGGGATTATTGTACTGATAAATATAGTCACATAGGAAAAAAAGAAGGAGTTAATTCCGTGTTTCCACAAAATTAACTCCTTGCATAGCTGATATTAATATGTTGTATACTGGAAATTAATATCCTATAGGGGCGGTATAAGACCTTAGCATTTGATGTTCAATTCATCCAGAATCTTGCGCATGGCTTCGAAGGTGGTGATTCTGGTCGGTACCAATGGCAGGCGGAGCTTGTTCTCAATCATTCCCATTGCGTTCAGCATGGCTTTTACTCCGGCAGGGTTGCCGTCTACAAACAGAAGCTTGAATAATTCGGCAAATTTGTGGTGAATGGTCAATGCATTGGCATAGTCCCCTTGCAGTGCCAGACGTACCATACGGCTGAACTCACGCGGGAACGCGTTTCCAATGACCGAGATGATGCCGACGGCCCCCAAAGTAATCAGAGGGAAGGTGATGCCGTCATCGCCCGAAATAACGTCGAAATTGGCCGGTTTGTTTTTGATGATGTCGTCCATCTGCGTGATGTCGCCCGAAGCTTCTTTGACGGCTATCACATTCTTGAAATCACGTGCAATGCGCAGGGTTGTTTCCGCCTTCATGTTCACGCCGGTACGACCGGGGACATTATAAAGCACAATCGGTAAATCCGTTGCTTCAGAAATGGCCTTATAATGCTGATATATACCTTCTTGCGATGGCTTGTTGTAATATGGAACGACGGATAGAATGGCATCTACTCCGGTGAAATCGTCATTTTTCAGTGTTTCCACTATGGCCCGGGTGTTGTTTCCACCTACGCCCAGCAGGATAGGAATTCTTCCGTTCACTCGCTCGATGACCATTTTCTTGATTTTCTTTTTCTCTTCTTCAGTCAGAGTCGGAGTTTCTGCTGTGGTGCCGAGCACACATAAAAAGTCGGTATTGTTTTGAAGTTGATAGTCTACCAAACGCATCAACGCATCGTAATCAACGCTTTCATCCTCTTTAAATGGAGTAATCAGCGCTACCCCCATTCCTTTCAATCTTGTCTGTATCATGAGTATTATAAAGTAATCTCTAATTAAATGACTCGCAAAAGTACGAATTTTTTCGATTTACCCTACAAATATAAGCCATAAAAAAGCTTTTTGTGGAAATTTGTTAGGATAGCAATGCCAAAAACTCATCTTCGCTCATAATCTTTACTCCCAGTTTCTGCGCTTTCTCCAGTTTGGCAGGTCCCATATTTTCTCCGGCCAGGATAAAGCTGGTTTTGGAGGAGATACTTCCGACGTTTTTTCCACCGTTCTTTTCAATCATCTCTTTGTATTCGTCCCGTGAGTGGTGGGTGAATACGCCGCTGATGACGATGGACTGGCCCGCCAGTTTGTCGGTGTATCCGCTGAGGTCTTCTTCTGTCCGGTGGAGTTGCAGACCGTTCGATTTCAGCCGTTCCACCAGCTCTCTGTTGGTAGGATTGGAGAAGTAAGTTATAATGCTCTGCGCTATTTTTTCACCGATTTCATCGATGTTTTTCAGCTTTTCGAGGTCTGCGTTTTCCAGCTCTTCGATGTCCATAAAGGACTTGGCTATTTTCTTGGCAACCGTTTCTCCCACGAAGCGTATGCCCAGTGCAAAGAGCACTCTTTCGAATGGCACTTCTTTACTTGCCGCAATACCGTTGACTATGTTTTCTGCCGATTTTTCGCCCATCCGTTCCAGGTTCTTGATGTCGTCGGTTTTGAGCCGGTATAAATCTGCAGTATCTTTTATCAGTCCCAATCGGTAGAACATATCTACAGTTTCAGGTCCCAGTCCGTCTATATTCATGGCTTTGCGGCTGATGAAATGCTCTATCTTCCCTTTAATCTGCGGAGGGCAAGCGGTTTCATTGGGGCAATAGTGGGCTGCTTCTCCTTCAAAACGTATCAGTTTGCTGCCGCATTCGGGACAATGGGTGATGAATTTCACTTTTTCACCGATAAGCATACTGCGGGCATCCTTATCGACACCGGTTATTTTGGGGATGATTTCACCGCCTTTTTCCACATACACCATGTCGCCTATATGCAGATCCAACCCCTCGATAATATCTGCATTGTGCAGGGAGGCACGTTTCACAATGGTGCCGGATAGTTGTACGGGGTCCAGGTTGGCGACCGGAGTCACTGCACCGGTGCGTCCTACCTGGTAGGTAACCTTGTTCAATCGTGTTAGTGCCCGTTCTGCCTGGAATTTATATGCGATGGCCCATCGGGGAGACTTGGCTGTGAATCCTAAATTCTTCTGCTGCCTCAAGCTGTTGACTTTTAGTACAATACCATCAGTAGCCACCGGAAGGTTCTTACGCTCCGTGTTCCAATAATTGATGTACTCGAAGACTTCCTCCAGGCTGTGGGCTTTTCTGGCGTGCTCTGATGTTTTAAATCCCCAGCTGGCGGCAGCTTGCAGGTTTTCGTAATGGCCGTCGCAGGGCAATTCTTCTCCCAATAGATAGTAGAGATAAGCATCCAGCTTTCTGGATGCTACGATGGCGGAATTCTGCAACTTCAAGGTACCGGAAGCAGCGTTGCGCGGATTGGCGAAAAGCGGTTCCTCACGTGCTTCCTTTTCCCGGTTCAGTTCTTCGAAAACCACCCAGGGCATCAGGATTTCCCCTCTGATTTCGAATGACTTAGGATAATTCCCGTGGAGGACCAGCGGAATCGTCCGGATTGTCTTTACATTGTCCGTCACATCATCGCCCTTTTCGCCGTCGCCACGGGTGACGGCACGCACCAGTTTGCCATCCTCGTAAGTCAGCGAGATGGAAGTACCGTCATACTTCAGCTCGCAGCAGATTTCAAACTCCTCGTTCAACGCTTTTTTTACCCGTTCGTAAAAGTCGGTCACTTCGTTTTCGGAATAGGTGTTTCCCAATGAAAGCATGGGATATTTGTGTGCCACTTGTGTGAAGTTCTTATTTAAATCACTTCCTACACGCATCGTGGGCGAATTATCATCTTGGTATTCAGGATGTTCTTTCTCTAAATCTTGTAGCTCGCGCATCAGGTCGTCAAACTCCTTGTCGGATATTTCAGGAGCATTCAGCACATAATAATTGTAGTTGTGCTGGTGTAATTCCGCACGGAGCTGGTCTATTTTTTCTTTTACAGTCATAGGGTTTTCGGATTGTTTGAACGCAAAAATACGGGTTTCTCCCCGAATATTTGTACTTTTGCAGCTTGAAATAGCTAAAATAAAGTTATATGCGCATTGACATTATCACAGTTTTACCGGAGATGATTGAGGGATTCTTCAACTGCTCCATCATGAAACGTGCTCAAAATAAAGGGCTTGCAGAGATACATATCCATAATCTTCGTGATTATACGGAAGATAAGTACCGTCGTGTAGACGATTATCCGTTTGGTGGCTTTGCCGGAATGGTCATGAAAATAGAGCCGATAGAGCGGTGTATCAACGCTTTGAAGGCTGAGCGGGATTACGACGAGGTTATCTTTACCACCCCCGATGGTGAGCAGTTCAATCAGCCGATGGCAAATACTCTTTCCCTTGCCCAGAATCTCATCATTCTCTGCGGGCATTTCAAAGGGATAGATTACCGGATTCGCGAGCATCTCATCACCAAGGAAATCAGTATCGGTGACTATGTGTTGACTGGCGGAGAACTGGCGGCTGCTGTCATGGCAGATGCCATCGTCCGTATCATTCCGGGAGTGATTTCCGATGAGCAGTCTGCACTTTCAGATTCCTTTCAGGACAATCTGCTGGCTGCACCGGTCTATACGCGTCCCGCTGATTACAATGGATGGAAGGTTCCGGATATTTTACTTTCTGGACACGAGGCCAAGATTAAGGAATGGGAGCTGCAACAGTCATTAGAAAGAACCCGTAGACTGCGCCCAGATTTGTTGGGAGAGTAAGTTTACTGATGTAAATAAAAAGAAAAAGGACATTCGTCAATGAATGTCCTTTTTTGTGAATATATATTGCGAATGGCAATCTCTTGTTATTCTTTATACCTCAAGTGCACCGATAATGTCCTTTACAGACTGATAACCGTGTCTGTCGAGATAGTCATTTATTCCTTCTACCACTTTCACCGTAACCGCCGGATCAATGAAGTTTGCCGTACCAATCTGGATGGCGGAGGCACCTGCAAGCATGAATTCCACAGCATCTTTCCAGTTCATGATACCTCCCAAGCCTATGACGGGGATTTTTACCGCCTTGGCCACTTGCCATACCATACGTAAGGCAATGGGTTTCACAGCTGCACCAGACATACCACCGGTTACAGTGGAGAGTATCGGACGCCTGCGTTCCGCGTCTATAGCCATTCCTAGCAGGGTATTGATAAGGGAAACGCTGTCTGCACCGCCATTTTCGGCTGCGCGGGCTATTTCGGTGATGTCGGTAACGTTCGGTGAGAGCTTTACGATAAGTGTCTTTTTGTAAACTGAGCGCACGGCTTTCACCACTTCTTCTGCTCCTTTGGCGGTAACACCGAATGCCATTCCTCCTTGCTTCACATTGGGGCAAGAGATGTTCAACTCTATGGCAGGAATTTTGTCAAGTTCATTAATGATTGCGGCTGTTTCGGCATAGTCTTCGATGGCAGAACCCGAAACATTTACAATCATGTTGGTCTGAATGTCCTTGATGCGGGGATAGATGTGTTCAACAAAGTAATGTACACCCTTATTTTGCAGTCCCACAGCGTTTAACATTCCCGAAGGAGTCTCTGCCATGCGCGGATATGGATTGCCTTCACGTTTGTGAAGGGTAGTTCCCTTTACAATTATACCACCTATTCGCGATAGTTCGATGAAATCGGCGAATTCTTCACCATATCCGAATGTTCCGGACGCAGTCATCACCGGATTATTCATTTGTAATTCACCGATATTTACATTTAAATCTGCCATAATAGTTTGTTTATATTAAAAACCGGACCTTCTTTACATACACACAAATGGCCTTCCGTGGTATTTTCCACACAGCATAGACAAGCGCCTATGCCACACGCCATCATATTCTCCAGAGATACTTCGCAACTGATGCCTTTACTTTTGGCATACTTTGCTACTGCCATCATCATCGGTTTGGGGCCGCAAGTATATATCTGCTCAAAGCACACCTTATTTAATATGGAGTGTTGCGTTACGTATCCCTTCTCTCCGTGGCTGCCATCTTCGGTGGTGGTATACACCTCGCCATAGGCGGCAAACTGTTCCAATTGAAGCAAATCTTTGTCACTTCTGGCACCCAGCAGGAAGGTTGGCTTGCAGCCTCTCTTGGCGAGCTGTTCGCCTAAATATAACATAGGAGCTGTACCTACACCTCCACCTACCAATAAGAGCTTGTCTGAGGGCTTTTCAGGCATTGTGAAGCAGTTTCCCAGCGGAAGCACTACATTGATTATGTCGCCTGCTTTTGCTTCGCCTAATCGCTTGGTTCCGTCACCTACGAGTTGGATTAAGAACCATACTTCGTTCCGTTGTCTATCTACATAATTGATGGAGATGGGGCGGCGCAAAAAAGTGGCAGGCGAACCGTCCACACGAATCTCTGCAAATTGTCCCGGAAGCATTTCCGGAAGTGGGGACGGAGAAGTCAGCTTCAACAACACATAGTTGGCATGCAAGCGGAGGTTCTCTGTCACTGTCAGATCTAAAATATACTTTTTCATATCTATAAAGAGGGATGTTTTTCTTTCGGGTGCAAAGATAGTGTAAACCGAGTGCAGAATAAAACGAACCCGTTTCTTTTTTATGCCGGGGCGTTAGTCTATTTCCATTCTCATTCCTTAATTTTCCGGTTTGAAAGTCTCGTAGGTATTGTCATCAAAGAAAATTCTTATTTCAGTGATTTTTCTGGGAGGTCTTTCTTTGTAGATAATCTCTTGTCTTACAATCTCTTTAGGTGCTTTTAGAGATGTTTCTAATGCAATTTCCTTGCGATTTTCAGTTTCATCCGGCCCTTTGGTCAGGTTTTCCGGATTCTCAGCGAATAAAGGATAGTCGAATCCATCGTTTTCGGGTGAATCCGGATTATTACTCATATTACCTTTTCCGGTAAGCAGCCACTCCAAGTTTATATCATTGTAGCGTTGATGTAATCGGAGAATAACTTCCGTACTTGGATATTTGTTACGCGGACCCAAGATGTGGGAAATGGTGGCTTGGGCCACGCCAATACTCTCGGCAAAAGCTCCTGCTGTCAGTTTCTCCCGGTCCATAACCATTTTGAACCTATCTTTTATACTCATGGTTTATGTGTTATTACAATTGTACATGCTATTTATTGGATTACAAAAGTAAAAAAATGACATCACAAAAGCAAATTAAAAATGTGATATTTTATGATTTACAAATGAAATGTTATTATTACAATATTCATCATTACAAATGCTATAATACAAATCATGGGTAAAATAGGTGTTTATTTTAAGTTTAATAAAATGGTATATTTATCTAATTATTAGTGTATTATATTGGTGATTTCTGATAATAAATACTATATTACATTTGTTTGTCGTTTATTTTATATAAAATATAATCTAATAATTTGATTAATCATTGTATATAATTTATATACATCTATTTATTGCTTGTAACTACATGGGTTAACCCCTACTCTATCATTTTTGTAAACTAATAGTTTACGATGTTGAATGTCGCTTATTACATTTGTTTTTTTAGATGTAATATTACATGTGTTATAATACACTCGTCATATAGATATATATGTAATGTGTTGAATTCACAATAGTCAATTATCCTAGTTGTGTATTACAACTATTGTACTCTTGAAAAGTGTAGCAGATTTCTTATATGACGTAAAGCTGAATTGCTCCATCTCTTCTTTTTTACTAAAGGAGAAAAAATGTGACATAAATAAGAGAATAAGATGCTTTATTTATTTTCTAGTCTTCAAGACTTAAATCCTTGCTTTATTTCTGTATAATTGGTCGATTCGTTATAAAAACGCGATTCTCAGAGCTTATAAATGGACGTAATTTGCTGTAAATATGAGTATTATCTTCTATTTTATAGTCTATGCTAAGGAGTAAAATAGAAAAAAGGGGGATAAATCCCCCTAAAAATGACATAATGATATCAAATCAGTCTGTTTTATGCTTTTTCCCTTTTATGGAAAAGTATACTGTATGGAAGTTAATGTAGAATCTTAAAGACCAATTCCCGGAGGATATCTCCATCGCTTAGGGAGGAATTTCCTACTCCTTTGGATTTGGCATCTGCATATCGAATCTCCCCGATTATCTGCATGGTCTTTACTCCGCTGTAACGACGCATGGCACTTAGGTATTCGCGCGACTGCCAGGGAGTCTTTAATCCTATGAAACTGGCAATACCCTGCTCCGTCTTTTCGGGCGCATAGTAAGCCAACATTAAGTTGGAGAAGAAGCCGAAAAGTAAAGATAAAGTCATCTGGATAGGATTCGTTTTCGGATTTTCTTCAAAATATTTTATTATTTTATTGGCCTTTAGTATGTCTTTTTCTACGATGGCACTGCGAAGTTCAAAGTTATTATAATCTTTGCTGATTCCGATGTTGCGTTCTATCTGTTCGGGGGTGACGCGTGTCTGACCTTTTGGAAGAGTTATAATCAGTTTTTCCAGTTCTCCCGTAAGGCGGCTGAGGTCCGTACCTACGAAATCGGCAAGCATGGAGGTAGCTTTGGGATCCAAATCTACACCTTTGCGCTTCATGTATGAGGTGATGAATGCCGGTAACTGGGCATCCTTTACCTTCTTGGATTCAAATAGAACCCCCACCTTCTCTATTTCGGCCACCAGCTTTTTTCTTCTGTCCAGCACCCCATGTTTGTGGCATAGAACAAGAATGGTGGAGTTCAACGGCTTTTGCAGGTAGTATGAAAGCTCTTCCATGTTGCGGATGGCCTGCGCTTCCTTTACGACTACGACCTGGCGTTCGGACATCATCGGATAGCGCTTGGCCGCATTGATGACAGTGGCTATATCCACATCTGCACCGTAGACTACGGTCAGGTTAAATTCCTTTTCGGTGTCAGTGAGAACATTGTCTACAATATAGTCGGAGATGAGGTCTATGTAATACGATTCCTCGCCCATGAGATAGTAGACGGGGCGGTATTGTTTGGCTCTCAACTTTTTTAGAATATCATCACAGGTCGTTTCTTGTTTTGCCATATAAAGTAAGTGTTACGAGGGTATGTCCCGTAAAGAGGATTACCAGTCGAACTTCAAGTGTTTTACGGTTTTCTTCTCATCAATAATCATGCGCAGGGATGCAATTCCGATTTCAACATGCTCATTTACATAGTTCTGGGTAACCATGTTGTCGCTCTTGTCGGTTTTTACACCTTCCGGAATCATCGGTTGGTCCGAAACCAGCAGAAGGGCTCCCGTAGGAATATGATTGGCAAAACCACAACTGAATAAGGTTGCCGTTTCCATATCGACAGCCATGGCACGGGTTTTCTTCAGATATTCCTTGAACCCCTCGTCATGTTCCCAAATGCGGCGGTTGGTGGTGTATACGGTACCGGTCCAGTAGTCGCGGGCATAGTCGCGGATGGCGGAAGAAACGGCGCGTTGCAGCATAAATGCCGGGAGTGACGGGACTTCGGGCGGGAAGTAGTCGTTGGAAGTACCTTCGCCGCGGATGGCGGCTATGGGGAGGATGAGGTCCCCTATTCTATTTTTCTTGTCTATGCCGCCACACTTGCCTAGGAACAGACATGCCTTGGGCTTGATGGCGCTCAGCAAGTCCATGATAATGGCGGCATTAGGGCTTCCCATACCGAAATTAATGATGGTCATTCCTTCTGCGCTGGCAGATGTCATATTGGCATCTTTACCGAGAATGGGAACATTGAACTTTTCTGCGAAAATCTCTACATACTTGTTGAAGTTGGTCAACAGAATGTACTCTCCAAAATCCTCCAGGTTACGCTTTGTGTAACGGGGCAGCCAATTGGCTACGATTTCTTCTTTTGTTTTCATAAGATTTCATTAAATTTGTGTTCCCGAAAGACGGGAACCATTATTTAACTTACAAATGTAGTAAATGTTATCGTTAAACCTACCAGCATTCGATGCTAAAATTGCCGCAAGGAACGGAAAAAATGTTATTTTCGATGTAATCCGTCGTCGTTATGTTGCTTTGACGCCCGAAGAATGGGTGCGGCAGCACTTCGTCCACTTTCTTCTTGCTCACAAGGGGTATCCTCAGGCGCTTATGGCAAATGAAGTGCAGGTACAGCTGAATGGTACAAAGAAACGCTGTGATACGGTGCTTTATCGGCGTGACCTCACCGCCCGGATGATTGTGGAATACAAGGCGCCCGAAATAGAAATCACCCAAAAGGTTTTCGACCAGATTACCCGCTACAACATGGTGCTGAAAGTGGATTATCTGATTGTCAGCAACGGGCTTCAGCATTATTGTTGCCGCATAGATTACGAGCATAACAGCTATACTTTTCTGCAGGATATACCTGAGTATCAAGATTTATAGGAGGAGCTACCGATAGCCTTCTTGCCTTTCTCATCTCATCGCATCATATACCATGCGTGATATGCGGGCGATGATGTCTGCATTGTCCTCATCCGTCTCGTATGAGTCCATGATGAAGGTGGCAATGTAGTATTTCCGACCGTCGGGAAGAATAACGAGCCCGGCATCATTATCTGCAGTTTTCATACCGTCGGCATTGCGGTCGGAAGAACCGGTCTTGTGTCCTACCACGGTTTGGGCTGGCAACATACCTTTCAATTTGTTGGCGCCGGTTTCAGTATCTATCATGGTCTGCCACAAGAAGTCTTTCAGTTCCTTGTTGGAGAACAACTCTTTTTCATCGGCCGTTCTCAGTAGCTGGGCCATAGCGGAAGGAGTACTCCAGTTGCGGTATACAGCCTCGAAGCTGGAGTGCATGTCGTCTTCTGTTTCCGAGAGGTTGAAGGAGTCTATACCCAACCGGCGGATATAGTCATTGATATGTTTGATACCTCCTGCATATTCTATCAAGATGTCGCAGGCATTGTTGTCGCTTTGGGAAATGCTGTATTGCATCAGCTCCCTAAGCGTAATCGTGAAATCCTGGTCGGGAAACTTCTTCCGCAGGGGGCTGTAGGTATTGGGCAGCATTTGGGATGCCTTTATGGAAACAATGCTGTCCAGGCTGATGCTTTGCTTATCCATCTTGTCCAGTACGGCCAGTGCCACATGGAATTTGAATACACTGAGCAAGGGGAAGTGTACATGGTCGTTATACCGGAGCATGTCTCCTTTGTCTGTCCATACGGCTATACCAACGGTGGCTTTCTTGCCATTGAGAAGACTGTCAATCCGGTTTTCAAGTTCAGACATTTGCTGCGTCCGGACGACGGTAGCTATACAAGTGAATAAGGTAAGTATGGCGATGAAATATGCTTTCATAACTTCAATTTCTTTAAGAGGCAATTCGCACGCAAAGATACAACTTTTAGCAGCAAGTTGCTAAAATGAGTTATGGATTATGGGTTATAAGTGTGATAGCTTATAACCCATAATCCATAACTTGTAGCTCATCCTCCCTATTGTTTCTTACTGAACTTCTCCTGCAACTTCTGCATCAATTCGTAAAAATTAGGAATATAGACCGTGGCAAGCAAGGTATTCAGTGCCATACCAAACACTACAGCGGCTCCCAGTGCAACACGGCTTCCCGCCCCTGCTCCGGTTGCAAAAAGCAATGGCATAACCCCGAATACAAATGCAAGTGATGTCATCAGAATAGGCCGCAGACGGATATGCCCTGCCTGAAATGCCGCATCGCGGATTGAATTGCCTTGTGCACGAAAGTCACGTGCAAACTCCACAATCAGAATACCGTTTTTGGCAGACAAGGCAACCAGTAGGATGATACCGATTTGTGTGTAGATGCTGACCGGAGTTCCCATGACATAGCATCCCAGCATGGCACCGAGCAGCGCCACCGGAAGTCCCATTACGGCAGCTACCGGACTGGTCCAGCTTTCGTATTGTGCGGCAAGCACAAGGAAGGCAACCAACAGTGCCATGACGAATACGACGGTTGTAGTGGTTCCCGCCTGCGTCTCCTGATAGGCCACCGAAGTCCATTCATATCCGAACTCGTCTCCGAGATGCTCCTTGATTAGACTTTCCATTTGCCGGATGCCCTCTCCCGAACTGCTGCCCGGAGCCACATTGCAGGTCACGGCTGCTGTGGAGTACATGTTGTAGCGGTTTATCTGGTCCATGCCAAGCTGTTCTTCCACTCGGGTGAAGGAGGAGAAAGGTACCATTTCGCCCGATGCATTGGGAACGCTCAGTTTCAGGACATCGTCGATGACACGCTGGGCATGGTCACCTGCTCCCAGCTTCACTTGGTAGATGTGGCCGAACTGCACATAATCATTGACGTAGGCCTCTCCCATATAGTAGCCCAGGGCAGTGAATACGCTGTTCAGCGGAATGCCCATCAGTTGCACCTTGTCGCGGTCGATATTCAGGAAATATTGCGGGACATTGGCTTGGTACTGGCTGCTGACCGATGCCAATGCCGGATAATTGTGGTAGTGCTCCATCAAGGTCTCTACGGCACGTTGCATCTCGGTGGCACCGAGGTTGTGGCGGTCTTCCAATTGGAGTTGCAGGCCTCCGGTGGCTCCCAGCCCGGGGATGGCAGGCGGAACCATGGCAAATATCTCTGCTTCCTGGATGCCATACACTTCCATATTGAAGCGTTGCACTACGGCTTCAGCCGTATGTTCCTTTCCCTTGCGTTCATTCCAGTTCTGCAGTACGATGAAGTAGGTGGCCGCATTGCTCTGTTCCCCTCCTCCCATCACGGAGAAGCCGGATATGCCGATGTAGTCCTTTACTTCGGGGTAAGAATCGAGAATCTTATTTATTTGTTTCCCTACGGCTTGGGTACGCTCCAGACTCGATGCAGGGGGAAGTTGTACGACTGCGAGGAAATAGCCGTCATCTTCTTCCGGAACAAACGTGGACGGCCATTTGACAAACAGCAGGACGGCAATCAGTGTGAACACCGCATACGAAACGATGGAAGCGCCGGGACGCCGGAGCAGATACTCCACTATCCGGTCGTAGACTCCTTGTGTCTTGTCGTACAGACGATTGAATCCTCGATACAAGGGATTCTTGGAAGGCCGGGTAGGTTGCAGCATCAAGGCACAGAGCGCCGGAGTAAGGGTCAGTGAGTTGAATCCGCTTAGTACGGTGCTGGCTGCAATGGTCAGGGCGAACTGTTTGTACAGTTGCCCCGAAATGCCACTGACGAGCGTTGTCGGGATAAATACGGCAAGCAGCACCAGCACTACCCCGACAATAGGTCCGGTAATCTCTCCCATCGCTTCGGTCACAGCCTGGCGGGAGGTGTAGCGCCCCGTGTCCAGCAGACGCGTGGAGTTCTCCACCACCACGATGGCATCATCCACCACGATGGCCACGGCAAGTATCAGCCCGAACAGCGTCAGCGTATTGATGGAGAAGCCGAACAAGGACATGACGGCCAGTGTGCCGATGAGTGATACCGGAATAGTGATACAAGGAATGACGACCGCCCGCCAGTTCTGCAGGAACAGGAAGATGACGAGGACTACCAGCAGGGTCGTTTCAAGGAACGTCACCATCACTTCGTCTATGGAGGCATGAATGACATCCGTAGTGTCCAGGGTTACATTGTATTGTATGCCTGCAGGGAAATTTTGCGAGAGTTCCTGCATTTTTGCCTTTACTCCTTTGGAAACGTCCAGCGAGTTGCTGCCAGGTTGCTGATAGATAGCGATGGCAGCGGTGGGTTTCCCGTCCAGTTGGGATACTACGCTGTAAGAGGCCGAGCCTAGGTCGATGTGCGCCACGTCGCGCAGACGGAGTATCTTCCCTCCGGCTTCGGTACGCAGGATGATGTTGCCGAACTCTTCGGGCGAGGTAAGGCGCCCTTTTACGGTCAGGCTGTATTGATAGGCATTTTTATTGTCTGTGCCGATGGGTTGCCCTACGTTACCTGCGCTGACCTCCACATTCTGTGATTGGATAGCTTGGTATACATCGGCCGGCGAAAGATAGCGGATGCGCATGGCGGCAGGGTCGAGCCAGATACGCATGGAGTAGTCCCCTGCTCCCATCACATTGACGGCGCCTACACCGGGCACGCGTGTTAACTGGTCTACGAGATTCAGCTTGGCATAGTTGCTGAGGTAAAGTCCGTCGTAGTCTTTGCTGTCCGACGTCATGGTGAGGAACATCACGATGTTCGATGACTGTTTCTGCACCGTGACACCTTGTACCACAACGGGAGTAGGCAGTGACGATTGGGCCACGCTTACCCGGTTCTGGACCTGCACGGTAGCCATATCAATGTCTGTGCCTACGGCAAAAGTAATGGTAAGAGAGTAAGCGCCCGATGAGCTGGAGTTGGAGGACATGTAAAGCATTCCGTCCACTCCGTTGACTTGCTGCTCGATGGGGATGCCGACGGTTTGTGCCACCGTCTGCGCATTGGCTCCGGGATATACGGCACTGACCTGCACAGTGGGTGGTGTGATGTCCGGATATTGGGCAATGGGCAGGATGCCCAGTGTGACCAGTCCTGCTACGACGATGAGCAGCGCCAATACGGTAGCAAAGATAGGACGGTCTATGAAGAATTTTGAAAACATAGGCTTTGGTATTAATCAATTCATATTAGTTGTCAATGGGATGTACTTTCATTCCATCCCTTACCTTCATCAGTGCTTTGGTGACATAACGTTCCCTGGGAGTGATGCCTGCCCTTATCTGGCGCAGGCTATCCCCTATCAGTTGTCCGGTTTCTATATGGCGGTAGCGCACTATATTCGAATCGTTGACTACGTATATGTATTTCCCCAACTGGTCGGTACCGATGGAGGCGTCCGGCAGCAGGATGGCCTGCTGTTGCTCTCCGTAGGGCAAGGTGATGCTGACGTAGAGGCCGCTTTTCAGGAGTCCTTTAGGATTGTCGAGACGGGCGCGGATGTTCAGAGTTCCGGTGTTCAAGTCTACGTTGGGCGAAAGATAATCCAGTTGTGCAGGATAAGTGAGAAGCCCGTCTTTGCCCAGGCTGACGGTTACTTGCCGGGGAATACTGTCTCCTTGCTGCATCAGCATGGAGAGCCATTGGTTGTCTGCTACATTGAAGTACGTGTACAAATGGTCGTCTTTGTAGATGGTTGCCAGTGTGACGGGCTGCACGCTGCCGCCTACATAGCCTCCGGCATCCACCAGGTTACGGCTTACGGTGCCGTCGAAGGGGGCACGGACGGTGCAGTAGCTCAGATTGGTGCGTGCCGTGTTCAGGGCTGCTTCCGCATTGCTCACTGCAGCCTGCGAGGTTGCCACGTCGGATTGTGCTTGCAGCACTTGTATACGGCTTACAGCATCGCTTTTCACGGCCTCCTGCATACGTGTGTAGTTGTTTTGGGCGTATTCCAGGTTGGCGCGGGCAGTGTTGAGTTCTGCTTCTGCCTGCCGCACATTGTCTTGATAGACTGTCGGTTCGATGACAAAAAGCACTTGTCCCTGGCGTACCCGGCTGCCGGGAGCGTAAGAGATGGTCTGTAAGGTTCCGCTGACTCTGCCTACCAGGTCTACGGTCTTTTCAGAAGTCAGGTAGCCCGGATATTCTTTTGTCAGCGTGATGTTCTGCACTGTCGGACGGGCCACGCTTATCTCGGGAATGGGCATCGTTTGTGCCGTTTCTTTCCTTCCCCCGCATCCCGTTGCCAGCAATGGCAGGATGAGCAGGGTGATGTACATTTGATTTTTCATATACGGTTCGGTTTAGTTTATATTCTTATTTCTGATTCATTTCATATCCGCCTCCCAATGCCTGGTATAAGGCTATCAGATGCAGCAAGGAGCTGCCTTGTGCCTGCACCAGTTGATTTTCGTATGTCAGGAGTGAGCGTAGTGCGTCCAGTACGTTCTGGAAGGGAGTAAGCCCTTGTTTGTACAAATCGAGGGAGAGCTTTAGCGTTTCTTCTCCCTGGTTGCATACTTCGCGCATGGCAACAATCTGTTGGATGGAGTTGCGGTAGGAGTTCATGGCATTATCTGTTTCCTGCACGGCGGTAAGCACTGTCTGGTTGAACTGGTGAATGGATTCATCGAGCTGGGCACGTGCCAGACGGGTGGCGTTCACCAGTTTGGTACCGCTGAATAAGGTCCAGCTGATGCTTGGAGCAATTTCAAATGTCATACTGTTCCGTTTAGTCAAGTCCTTCAAGTCATGGGAGGAATAGCCGATGGAACCTTTCAGGAACACTTGCGGCAGCCAGTCACTTTGGGATGCGCCAAGTGTTGCCGCCTGCGCGTTGACTTGGCGTTCGGCTTGCCGTATATCGGGGCGGCGGAGCAGCAGGTCGGCAGGAATACCGATGCCTATGGGTTCCATATAGTCGGGCAGTTTGCCGGGCTTCTCCAATATGGGGCGGATATGCTGGGGGTAAGTACCGAGTAAGATTGCGAGTGTCGTGATGTATTGATTGATGCCTGCCTCCAGTTGTGGGATGGAGGCTTTGGTACTGTAATATACGGATTTGGCTTGCGAGACGTCCAGCTTGGATACCAGTCCGGTTTTGTAGCGTACTTCGGTGATGTTGAGTACGGCTGCCTGGGTATGGCAATTGTGGGTCACTACACTTAGTTCTTGCTGCAGTTCGCGGAGTCCGATGTAGGCAGAGGCTATCTGGGCACAGAGGGAAATCATGACGGAGGTATATTCCTCCTTGCTTGCCATGAAGGTTTCCCGCTGTGCCTTTACCCGTTGGCGGATACTTCCGAATACGTCCAGTTCCCAACTGGCGTTGAGTGAGGTGCTGTATGCACCGGTAATGGATTGCGGAAGTGCGTTGACATTGCTGCTGCTTTGCTGCCGTGCCCATCCTCCGTCCAATGAGATGGAAGGGAAAAAGCTGCCGCGTTCTATCCGCAGGTTGGATTTAGCCATATCCATACGGTCCATGGCAGAAAGTACGGAATAGTTTTGAGTGGAGGCTACCGTAATCAATGAATCCAGCATCGGGTCATCGAATGCTTTCCACCACTTGTCGTCAATGGGGGGTATCTGTTCGCTGAACAGATTATCATCTCCGGGAATGGCATGGGAGGCGTCCCTTCCCCAGCCTTGTGGGAGTGGCTTCTCAAGATAGCGGTTGGCTTTCTGTGCCATAGCCGCAGGACATAGGCATAATATGAGCAACGCAGTGCTCCAAGCTTTTATATTCATAAATAAAGGTTTAGGTGGTTATCTTTTTATGGGATTGATAACAACCTAAACCTTTATTTGTTTATGAGTATTTACTCGGTATACCCGAGTATCTTAGAAGGCATACCCGAAACCCACATTCAAGTAGATGGGATACATGGCAAAGGTAATTGTATTGAAATCTTTCTTGAAAATATCATTCAATCCCCATGTAAGGTCGGCAAATACACTCAGATGTTTGAAGGCACGCCAGTCTACACCAGCTTGCACGCCCCAGGCAAACTTGCGCAAGTCATCCGAAAAGTCGTAAGTGGCAATGGCACCGTCGGAGAAGTTCACCTTTTCTCCGGTGGAGTCTCCTTCACGCAAATAGCCTTCATATACATGTCCGGAGAATTCCTCATCCATCAGATATGAGACATATATACCTGCTTTGGCCCGCAATCGTGAGTTGATTTTATATGCACCCAGCACGGGGACGGTGATGTAGGCATTGCGTACTTTAGTTTTTACTCCCCCAGTCCAGTTGCCTTTTAAACGGTTACCGTCATTTCCTATGATTTCCATGCCATAGTTCTTTACTGTCGCTTTGGTAATCATATTTTTGGTTTCCAGTCTTACACCGGTTATTACACCCCATTTTTTTGTTGTGCCCAACCATTTAATGGCATTTCCTTCCAGCATAAAGGCTAAAGTAGGATTATAGGCATCAATACTTCGTATTTCTACGGGTAATGGAAGCGGAGAAGTGCCGCCGATACTGACACCGGCCCTTATCTCATATTCCCAACCGTGTAGAGCGGCGTTTATAAGCGTACGGTTCTGGTTTTCTTGAGCGTATAAGGCAGTCTGCATGCATCCCACCAGTACGATAAATGCTAATATTTTCTTTATCATGTTGTATTCCAATTCTATATGATTCTTATTCGTAAATCAGTTCCACTTCGTCTATAAGTAAGGTGCTTCCTGGAGCACCCTCAAAAGTGGCACCGTCCTTGCTTGAGGCAAATATGATGCTTATCTTATATTCTCCTTTAGTCAGTCTGGCTTCGTCAATCTTCTTTCCGTAGCGTTGGTAGTCGAAAGGTATATCAAAGAATTTCCATTCGTCTCCTTCTGTTTCTTGCGGATTGGAAACTAAAGCAAGAGCCACCATGCTGGGGTGTTCGTAGTTTTGATTCGGCAGATTTCCATCCAGTGTTACATCTGTCCCCTTTCCTGCACTGTCATATTTTACTCCATCATAAAATATTGCATAGATATTGAATATATCTTTTCGGGAGGTATATTCGCCATTTTCATAAAATTGTTCTCCGGCCTTGTACTTATAGTATCCAGTCAGTCGTAGAGGTTTATTGTAGAAAGGAGTACCGAAGCGCGTAGCACTAAGCGGATTGGTAATAGCATTCAGCATGTCAAAACTGCCGATAAACAGATTACCGGCGGCGATGGGCATACCTACCATGTTACCTAAGTCGCCAGTGAGGCGTGTTTCCAATTTCACACATTTTCCAGTTTTGCCATTGTCTATTTGGGTAGTAGGATAATCTTCTGTTGCGGCTCCACTCATAGCCCATTTGAATCCCTTATTACCACTTGCCCATGTCAATTCGTTACCGGAATCTTGCTCTTCGTAGAATTCCTGCCATACATTTTGCATGATTCTTACCTTTTCAAAGTGGTATGTGGTCGGAATGTTACTTGCCTTTTGTTCTCTGGCAGTAATGGCGTAGACACGATGCCAGGCCTTGTCTTCCGAAGTGACTGTATATCGTACTGGAGTCGTGAAGTCCTGAACACTCCCACTGGCAGGACTGATGGTAGCCCCCGGAGTCAATTCAAATATGGGGGCCAGACTTGTCATGTCCGTACCTTCTTTCACACTGATTCGTATTGGGTAGGCGTTCTGGCTTTCGTCGTACGACGGGTTCAGATCAATGTATGAATTTGCCAGTACATCTTCTTCAAAAGAGATGCCTGTTATATCAGCTTCAGCATTGGGTGCTTCATCTTTTATGCACGATGCCATCAATATTCCGAAAAGTGAATAGAGTATGAATAATTTGTTTAGTCTCATGCTTTTTAATTTAATTCTATTAATTTTTTCAAGCAGCAAAACTACTTCTTTTTTCTCTAATAGCAGGTTTTTATGAGCTTATTTAACAAAAAAACGGCAATAGGTGCTTGACTATTGCCGTTTTATATATAAAAATGTTCTATTTTTAATTATCTGAGCCGATATGTACGATTTTTCTTTTGGCTCTTACTGGCTTTTCCTTTACAACTTCCACTTTCTGTTCGGGAGTTATACCTGCCAGTTCCGGGTCAATCATGATACGGCCACAATATTCGCAAACGATGATTTTCTTGCGTGAGCGGATGTCCAATTGTCTCTGAGGCGGAATCTTGTTGAAGCAACCACCGCAAGCATCACGCTGTACGTATACGATACCCAGTCCATTGCGTGAATTCTTACGGATACGTTTGAAGGACTGAAGCAGACGGGGTTCAATCTTTGTTTCCAGTTCTTTGGCCTTGTCTCTCAGCTTCTCTTCCTCTTGTTTGGTCTCGGAGATGATTTCGTCCAGTTCGCTCTTCTTTACGTCGAGGTCTTTTTGTCTTTCTTCCAGCGCAGCAGTGCTTTCTGCTACTTCCTGAGATTTTTCTTCCTCTTGTGCGGCAAATTCCTTGATACGCTTTTCGCAGAGTTCGATTTCCAATGTCTGGAATTCGATTTCCTTGCTCAAGAAGTCATATTCGCGGTTGTTGCGTACGTTGTCCTGCTGGTCTTTATATTTAGCTACAGAAGCCTTTGCGGTTTCAATTTCAACTTTCTTTCCTGCGATGGAGGATTTCAACTCGGATACTTCTGCCTTGATTCTGTCTATACGGGTACTCAGACCGGCTATTTCGTCTTCCAAGTCTTGCACTTCCAGTGGAAGTTCACCTCTCAACGTCTTGATTTCATCGATTTTGGACAGCATTGTCTGCAATTGGAACAAAGCTTTCAACTTCTGTTCTACGGTTAATTCCTGAGGATCTTTTTTTGCTTCTTTAGCCATTTTACTTACATGTATTTTATGGGGTTTGTATTCACCTTGGTCATCTGGACCTCAAAATGAGGAAACAAATCCCGGATTATTGTATAAAATATTTCTTTCGTATATTGCTCACTTTCATAATGCCCTATTTCAGCCAATAATATATCGGTATCATGTCCGAAATAGTCATGGTATTTTATCTCGCCGGTGATAAAGACATCTGCACGGTTGCGGATGGCAAGCGGCATTAGGAAAGCGCCGGCGCCGCCACATAATGCAACAGTCTGTATTTCCCGTCCGAGGAGTTTGTTATGTCTGAGACACCCTACTTCGAAGGTTTTCTTTATCCGTTTCAGGAATTCAAGTTCTGTCTCCGGTACTTCCAGTTCACCAATGACACCGGCTCCGGCTTGTACCCATGAGTTTTGCAAGGGATAAATATCATAGGCCGGTTCTTCATACGGGTGTGCCGCAAGCAGTGCCTTGACAGCCTCCGCTTTTTTGTAGGCGGGTATGATTGTCTCAATACGTACTTCACACTCGGTATGCAGCTCCCCTATCGCTCCACAGTATGGATTGGCGCCTTCTCGGGCTCGGAATGTCCCCTCGCCTTCCAGATTATAACTGCACGAATCATAGTTGCCGATATTGCCGCATCCGGCGTCGAACAAGGCTTTTCTCACGTCTTCCGCTTGGGCGGTCGGTACAAATGCGGTCAGCTTCACCAGCGCATTTTCTTTGGCTTCCAGAATACGGACATTCTTCAAACCGATTTTCTCGGCAATCTTGAAGTTCACTCCTCCCGGCGCATTATCAAGGTTAGTGTGCGCAGCATAAACAACGATGTCATTCTTGATGGCTTTCAAGATACAACGTTCCACATAATCCCTGCCCGTGATGGACTTATACCCTTTGAAAATGAGAGGGTGATGTGATATAACCACATTATATCCCAATGCAATGGCTTCATCCAGTACGGCTTCAGTAACGTCAAGACACAACAAAGCCCCTGTTGCTTCCGCATCTGTCAATCCGATTTGCAGGCCGGCATTATCAAATCCGTCTTGCAATGGCAGAGGCGCGAACCGTTCAAGGGCGCTTACTAATTCCTTAATTTTCATTGTGAACAGAAAATTTGGTTGCAAATATAGTAAAAAGCAGTGGATTAAAAAGAATTCCAGTTTAAAAAAGTCTTGTAGACTGTATATTTATATGCAATTGAACTCTTTGCGGGTATGATGTGGTTATTTTTGCTCCTTTTTTCCCTTCTTCTCCACCATCACCGGCAGTAGCTTGCCGTAGGCGTCGAACGACTTGCAGGAAGCCAGAGAGATTGTAATCATCAGTGACAGCATGGAGGCGGTAAAGGTGATGACCATAATCATCATCTGATATTTGATGGCTACATTCGGGCTGCTGCCACCCAATATCTGGCCAATCATGGTTCCCGGAAAAGCAACCAGCCCCATCACGGATATATTGGCAATCAGCGGACTGAAGGATTTGATGATGGCTTGGCGGATGAAAGGTGCCTGTGCTTCTGCTCTTGTAGCACCATTGCCGAGAAGATATCGGTAAAGCTGTTGTTCTCGTTTCAATCCGCTATAATAGGTATTGAGGGCTATGACGTTACTGGATAGCATGTTGCCCATCAGTATGCCGAAAATAGGGATGAAATACCGGGCGCTGAATACGTTTTCCACTCTCAGTACTATTCCGATAAAGTACAAGCCTACACATACTACACTGCATAAGAAACCTGCGGATATGGGCAGGAACAGAATCTTCCTCTTCAATTGCGTTCGTGCCAATGCCGTCTGCGATGCTACGAATATCATGACAATTACCCATAGAAAGTTTATCCACGGGTTATCCCATAAGAAGAGGTAGTTCAAGTATATGCCGATGAAGAACAACTGGACAATCATGCGTGCCGTACCTATCACAGTAGCGCGCAACAGTCCGGTCTTGAACTTCCATATGTAAAACAACGGTATTAATAATAGCAATAATCCGATGCCCAGGCTGAGGTATGATATATCTATGGTTCCCAATAGTGTGTATGTTATTTCATGATTATATGTCGGTCGCATCCGTCGGCAAATCTTTTGTCATGGGATACGGTCAGTATGGTATTTCCCTTTTCTGTCTGCCTGCGGAAGAAAGAAAGTACTTTTTCCGCGGAACCGGAGTCGAGAGCGGAAGTCGGCTCATCGACAATGGTCAGTGGCTTGCCAATCATTGAGGCTACGGCTATCATCATCCGTTGGCGTTGGCCTCCGGATATTTCGTTTACCCGTTTGTAATATAACTCCCGCTCCAGACCCAAATCCTCGAAACATGCAAATAAGCGGGTTTCAGAAAAAGGCGTGCCCCGGTTTGCCTTTAGACCGAAGGGCAACTGTACCATGTCCTTTACCCACTCCAGCGGCAATGCCAGTTCTTGTGGAATCCATGCAGTCTGCTTACGGACAACGTCGACGTTTCCTTTATCCAGCGGAATGCCGTCTAATACGATACGTCCTTCTTTTAACGGGATAAACCCGAGTATGGCATTCAGCAGTGACGACTTTCCGCATCCCGAAGGGCCGGAGATACTGGCTATCTCTCCCCTTTCCAATTGCAGGTTGAAACCCGAGAAAAGTATATCGTTGCCGTAGGCGATACTGGCATTTTCTATTTGCAGCATGGTGTTCCTTTAATCTTTCTGTATCGCAAAGATAGTGCAAAAAAATATTTGTGCTATCTTTGACGCACTAATTAATTCAGGAAAGAAAGACTATGATACAGAATGAACGGGATTGCCGCCACGAACATGTGCTTGATGTGGCAAGGCAAATGCTGACTGCTGCGCGCACGGCACCGAAAGGAAAAGGTATTGATGTGATTGAAGCTGCGCTGGTTACGGGTGAAGACATTAAGAAGCTGTCTGAAAAGATGGTCGCTATGGTTGAAGAGCATGGTATGAAGTTCTTTCTCCGTGATGCGGACAACATTTTGCAGGCTGAATGTGTAATTATAATAGGTACGCGCGAGCAAGCGCAAGGTTTGAATTGCGGACACTGCGGTTTTCCCACTTGTGCCGGCCGTCCGGAGGGAGTGCCTTGTGCCTTGAATACGGTGGATGTAGGGATAGCCATAGGCTCGGCTTGTGCCATGGCTGCCGATTTGAGGGTGGATACCCGTGTCATGTTTTCTGCCGGACTTGCCGCCCAGCGTTTGGATTGGCTGAAAGGATGCAAGACTGTTTTTGCCATTCCGGTGAGTGCATCCTCCAAGAATCCGTTCTTCGACCGGAAACCGAAGGAAGATAAGTGATAATTGACGAGTAGAGGTTTGTAATCATAGAGTAGAGGTTTAGAAGTCTGAAGTAGAGGTTTGGCAATTCTAAACCTAAGGTTTATTCTCCCTCTCTCTGCTAACTTAAAAAGTAACGAATTAGAAAAGATAAATAATATGGGATATTTTGTAGGACTTCCGTTGGGGGGTGCCGCAGAGAAGGACTGTCAGGTGCGTTTTGGCAAGAATATGACTTTTCAGGTAGAGACACGTGCTCCCCACTTGCCTGCCGAATGGGCTTTGCAAAGCGGCATACAGCTTACATGGCCCCATGCAGATACAGACTGGGCCTATATGTTGGACGAAGTGCAGGAATGTTTTGTAGCCATTGCCCGCGAAATAGCCGCGAGGGAGTCATTGCTGATTGTAACTCCGGAACCGGATGAGGTGAAGAAACAGATTTTCGGCAGGGTGAATATGGAAAATGTCCGTTTCCTGAAGTGCGAAACGAATGATACTTGGGCACGCGACCATGGAGCCATCACCTTATTGGATGCTGACGGTGTATCTCTGCTCGACTTTAAGTTCAACGGATGGGGATTGAAGTTTGCATCCGATAAGGATAATTTGATTACGCGTCGTGCTGTGGAGGCGGAAGTGATGAAAGGAAAGTATGTAAATCGCTTGGGGTTTGTCCTTGAAGGCGGTTCTATTGAAAGTGACGGTATGGGTACGCTGCTTACCACTTCTGAATGCCTGCTTTCTCCTAACCGTAACGGGCAGATGAACCGAGTGGAAATTGAGGAATATCTTCGTTCCGTCTTTCACTTGCAACGTGTCCTTTGGCTGGATCACGGTTATTTGGCAGGTGACGATACAGACAGCCATATAGACACGCTGGCCCGTTTCTGCCCTGCCGACACGATAGCCTATGTGCAATGCAAGGATGCGGATGATGAGCATTACGAAGAACTGCATCGCATGGAGGAGCAACTAAAGACTTTCCGTACGTTAAAGGGGGAACCTTACCGTTTGCTGGCTCTGCCCATGGCCGATAAGATAGAAGAGGAAGGGGAACGGCTTCCTGCCACTTACGCTAATTTCTTGATTCTGAATGATGCAGTGCTTTACCCCACCTATCGCCAGCCGGAGAATGATGCCCGTGCGGGGAAAGTGTTGCAGGAGGCTTTTCCCGGTTATGAAATTATCGGGATAGATTGCTGTGCTTTGATTAAGCAACACGGTTCTTTGCATTGTGTTACCATGCAATATCCAGTAGGGGTGTTGAAGTAATGTTGATTACATAGTAAAACAATAAATTATAGAATAAGATGACAAAGAAAATAAAAGTAGGTATTATCCAGCAGGCCAATACCAAGGACCTCAGGACTAATTTAATGAATTTGGCCAAAAGCATAGAGGCATGTGCGGCGCATGGAGCCCAATTGGTCGTTTTGCAGGAACTGCATAACTCTCTGTATTTCTGTCAGACGGAAAACACGCAGTTGTTCGACTTGGCAGAACCGATTCCCGGTCCTTCTACGGGGTTCTATTCCGAATTGGCTGCTGCCAACGATATTGTACTGGTCACTTCTCTGTTCGAGAAACGCGCTCCCGGATTGTATCATAACACAGCGGTTGTTTTTGAACGTGACGGCAGCATTGCCGGGAAATACCGGAAGATGCATATTCCTGATGATCCCGCCTATTATGAGAAATTCTATTTTACTCCCGGTGATATAGGCTTCGAACCTATTCAGACATCTTTGGGTAAGTTGGGGGTATTGGTATGCTGGGACCAGTGGTATCCGGAAGCAGCACGTCTGATGGCACTGAAGGGAGCTGAAATACTGATATATCCTACGGCTATCGGTTGGGAAAGCAGTGATACGGATGATGAAAAGGCGCGTCAGCTCAATGCTTGGATTATCTCCCAGCGTGGACATGCTGTAGCCAACGGTTTGCCGGTGGTTTCAGTGAACCGCGTGGGACACGAACCGGACCCTTCCATGCAGACCAATGGTATCTTGTTTTGGGGAAATAGTTTTGTGGCCGGACCGCAAGGTGAATTCTTGGCCCAAGCAGGGAACGAACGACCGGAAAATATTGTTGTAGAGGTGGACTTGGAACGTTCGGAGAATGTACGCCGTTGGTGGCCTTTCCTGCGCGACCGCAGAATTGATGCCTATGCCGGATTGACAAAACGATTTCTTGACTGATAACGACGGGGATTTCTGGGGGAGAACTAACGGAATGTCACCCGTTTGTTCATCAGGAAATTGACACTTCCGTAGATGAATAATCCCAGGAACTGGGCAAGGTACTCGTTGCAGTCCAGTCCTTCTACCAATCCGATGAGGAAAAGGAATTGTGCTCCATAAGCCATTCCGAAAGCTATGGAAAAGAGCAGCACTTGTCGCCAAGTGTTGCTCTTTTTTTCTGTAGGGAATATCCAGTACTTGCACCAGATGAAGTTGTGTATCTGTGCAAGTATATATGCGGTTACATTGGAGAGCATATAGTTGATGTCCAGTTCGTCCATCATTACCCAAACGGTAACAGCCATAATCAAGGCATTCAGCGTGCCGATTACCGCAAAACGAAAAATGCGTGCAGACTCTTTCACTCTCCTACTCTGTACCTGCTTTTACTCTTTCACTTCAACAATCAGATTCAGTTCGTCCAGCTGCTTCTGGTCAATAACTGAAGGTGCATCCAGCATTACATCGCGTCCACTGTTGTTTTTGGGGAATGCAATGCAGTCGCGGATACTGTCGAGACCTGCGAAGATGCTGACCCAACGGTCCAGACCGTATGCCAGACCACCGTGAGGAGGTGCACCGTATTTGAAGGCATTCATCAGGAAGCCGAACTGCTCCTGAGCCTTCTCCGGAGTGAATCCCAGAATCTCGAACATTTTGGCCTGCAACTGTGCATCGTGGATACGGATGGAACCTCCACCCACTTCAATACCGTTGCACACCATATCGTATGCATCTGCACGGACAGCTGCCGGGTCTGTATCCAGCAAAGGAATATCTTCGTCTTTCGGATGAGTGAACGGGTGGTGCATAGCCATCAGGCGGCCTTCTTCATCGCTCCACTCAAACATCGGGAAGTCAACCACCCAAAGGCAGACGAACTTGTTCTTGTCGCGTAATCCCAGTTGGTTACCCATTTCAAGGCGCAACTCGTTCAGTTGCTTGCGGGTCTTCATGGCATCGTCACCGCTCAGAATCAGAATCAAGTCACCCGGCTTGGCGTTGAAAGCAGCCTTCATTTCCTGCAATACTTCCTGCGTATAGAACTTGTCGACACTTGATTTTACGTTACCATCTGCCTCCACACGCGCGTATACCATACCTTTGGCACCGATTTGCGGTCTTTTCACGAATTCGGTCAGTGCATCCAGCTGTTTGCGTGTATAGTGTGCAGCGCCTTCTGCGCAGATACCGCCGATGTAAGCTGCATTGTCGAATACCGGGAATCCGTGTCCCTTCATGATGTCCATCAGTTCCACGAACTTCATGCCGAAACGGAGGTCGGGCTTGTCACTGCCGTAGTACTTCATGGCGTCTGCCCATGGCATGCGCATGAACGGCTCGTTCATTTCTACGCCACGGATTTCCTTGAACAGATATTTAGCCATGCCTTCGAAGAGGTTGATGACGTCATCCTGCTCCACAAAAGACATTTCGCAGTCAATCTGTGTGAATTCCGGCTGGCGGTCGGCACGCAGGTCTTCGTCACGGAAGCATTTGGCTATCTGGAAGTAACGGTCGAAACCGGAAACCATCAACAACTGTTTCAGTGTCTGCGGGCTTTGAGGCAAGGCATAGAATTGTCCCGGGTTCATGCGTGAAGGAACGACGAAATCGCGTGCACCTTCGGGTGTGGAGCCTACCAGAATCGGAGTTTCCACTTCGATGAATCCCTGGCTGTCCAGGTATTTGCGTACTTCAATTGTCATTTTATGACGAAGCTCCAGATTGCTGCGTACGTTGGCACGGCGCAGGTCCAGATAACGGTACTTCATGCGGATATCGTCGCCACCGTCCGTATTTTCCTCGATGGTGAAGGGAGGGGTCAGCGATGAGTTCAGAACATCCAGTTCCGATACGATGATTTCAATATCTCCCGTCGGGATATGTTGGTTTTTGCTGAAACGTTCGTTGACGGTACCTTTAACCTGGATTACGAATTCACGGCCCAAGCGGTTGGCACGCTCGCAAAGTTCGGCATTCACCTCTTCGTTGAACACTAATTGGGTAATTCCGTAACGGTCGCGGAGGTCAATGAAAGTCATGCCTCCCATCTTACGGCTGCGCTGTACCCAACCTGCCAGCGTCACTTGCTTGTTAACATCGGAGATACGGAGTTCTCCGCAGGTGTGTGATCTATACATCTTTTTATTTACTGTTTGACGATTTTACTTATTTACTATTTTGAACATGCAAAAATACATAAAACATATTATATGGCGCATCAAAAGGGGAAAGTTATTTTCAGAAACTCCTTATACAGCCTTTTTACAACATCACATTTTCGTCAGTTTCTTGAATTGCCTTTTGCCTTTATCCAGTATCATTTTGTTTTTATGGGCGATGTCTTCCACAAAAGCATCATTAATCTGTTTCAGTCCGTTGATGTAGTCTTGTGCTCGCTGCAAGACGTTCGAAGTGTCTTTTTCCGCATCCCGGGGGACAATGACCTGCAGTCCTTTCTTCATAATCTTTACATCTACATTCTCTCCCATCATCATCGGGTCGCCGTCAAAGTGGACTACTCCCGGTTTAGAACGGTGAATGCGGAGTGCTTGGCAGCGGAACGTCTTAATCCGGCTGTTCTGGTCGATGGTCTTGTTGAAGAGCTGGAAAGAGAGGGACGGTACATCGAGTACGGTGAACGGTTCAAGTATGGTGACGTCCAGCAGTCCGTCGTTCAATGTGGCTTGTGGGGCAATATACGCATTGTTCCCATACTGCGATGCGTTTCCGCAGGCTATCAGGAACGCTTTGTATCGCAGGGTACTGCCGTCCATTTCCAGTTCATAGGTTTCCGGACGGTACTTTAGGCTTTCGAGCAGGGTCTTTTCCAGATAAGTGAGCGGCCCTCTCCTTCCCGCCTTGGAGAATTGCAGGCTTACAAATGCGTCGAATCCCACGCCGCAGGTACAGAAGAAGGGCACATCGTTGATTTTTCCGTAGTCAATGATGTCTATCAGTCCGTCATTGATGATGTCGATGGCCTTTTTCGGCTCCATCGGAATCTGCAGGTGGCGGGCAAGTCCGTTGCCGGAACCGCAGGGAATGATGCCCAAAGCGGTTTTTGTATGTACCAGTGAGCGGGCTATCTCATTGATGGTACCGTCTCCTCCTATAGCGATGACGGCATGTGCGTTTTCTTGTGCTTTCTGTGCCGCTATCTCTACGGCATGGCCTGCCCGTTCGGTATAAATCACTTCTTGTGCATACCTTTCCTTATCCAGCTTTTCATCGAGCCATTTCAGTATCTGCTCCTTACTTTGAGTGCCGGATATGGGGTTTATGATAAATGCTATTTTCTTCTTGTTTTCGTTCATGCAAAGGTTGTTGCTATGCAGGTTTTCCAACTGGCAAAAGTAATATAAATATCTGAAAAATTAACCACATAATTCTTTTTAAAATAAGTATAAGTAGTTTTTTTAATGTAAATAGAACATATACCGACATATTTTGCTATCTTTGCCCCCTGTTTTTTTAAGACTTGCATTTAATAGAATTAAATATTCATTATATAAAAGATATTTCATGGGTTTACTACAAGACAAATTTGCGAAATACGACCTGCCGCAACAGTTCATGGCAAAAGGCGTATATCCTTATTTCCGCACAATTAACAGCCATCAGGATACAGAGGTAATGATGGATGGTAAAAAGGTTCTGATGTTCGGCTCTAATGCATATATGGGACTGACATATGACAAGCGTATCATTGATGCCTCGATAGCTGCCACAGAAAAATATGGCACCGGTTGTGCAGGTTCCCGCTTTCTGAACGGAACACTCGATATACATGTTGAACTGGAGAAGGAATTGGCTGAATTCGTAGGAAAAGATGAAGCACTCTGTTTTTCTACCGGATTTACTGTAAACGAAGGTATTATTCCTGCCGTTGTAGGCCGTGGGGATTATATTATTTGTGATGACCGTGACCACGCTTCCATTGTAGATGGCCGTCGTCTTGCATTTGCCACTCAGTTGAAGTACAAGCATAACGATATGGAGGCTTTGGAAAAAGAACTCCAGAAATGCGAACCGGATGCTGTAAAGCTGATTGTTGTGGATGGAGTATTTTCCATGGAAGGTGACTTGGCCAATCTGCCTGAGATTGTCCGCCTGAAGAAGAAATACAATGCCAGCATTTATGTGGACGAAGCTCACGGCTTGGGAGTATTCGGAAAACAAGGCCGTGGCGTTTGCGATCATTTCGGTGTTACCGAAGATGTAGACCTGATTATGGGTACATTCAGCAAGTCGTTGGCTTCTATCGGCGGTTTTGTGGCTGGAGACAAGGCGGTAATCAATTGGCTGCGCCACAATGCCCGTTCCTATATATTCCAGGCAAGTAGCACACCTGCTGCTACGGCTGCAGCTCGCGAGGCGCTTCACATCATCAAGTCCGAACCTGAACGCATCCAACGTCTGTGGGACATCACTAACTATGCTTTGAAGAAGTTCCGCGATGCAGGCTTCGAAATCGGTGAGACAGAATCTCCTATCATTCCTCTCTATGTGCGTGATACAGAGAAGACATTTATAGTAACGAAGCTGGCTTTTGACGAAGGTATCTTCATCAACCCGGTTATTCCGCCCGCGTGTGCCCCACAAGATACGCTGGTGCGCGTAGCGTTGATGGCTACCCACACCGTAGAACAAGTGGATTACGCTGTAGAGAAGTTGACCAAATGCTTCAAGGCACTGGATATTATCAAGTAAACTGATTCAAACAGATATTAGGAAAGCCGTTTAATAATGATTAGGCGGCTTTTTGTTTAATACGAAACGGAATAGGGTTAAGATTAAATCGTAAAGTATATGAAAAAGAACTTCTTCATCATTGCTGCTGTAGTATGCGGAATGAGTTGTACCACCACTGCCTATGCGCAGTTCAAAATCGGTGGAAAGAAAATCAATGTGACCAAAGTTGTCCAAGCCGGTACAGATGCCGTCAAGGCCATTTCATTGTCCGATGCTGACATTGCAGCGATGAGCAAGGAATATATGGAATGGATGGATACACACAATCCGCTGACAAAGCCCGATACGGATTACGGCAAGCGTCTGGAGAAGCTGACTGGAAATATCAAGGAAGTGGACGGCTTGAAGGTGAACTTCGGTGTTTACGAGGTAATAGATGTGAATGCCTTTGCGTGTGGTGATGGCAGTGTACGTATCTGCGCCGGACTGATGGACATCATGACGGATGATGAAGTGATGGCAGTTGTCGGTCATGAGATAGGTCACGTCATCCATACGGATTCCAAAGATGCGATGAAGAATGCTTACCTCCGTTCGGCTGTGAAGAATGCTGCCGGTGCGGCAAGTTCTACAATATCCAAATTGAGTGATTCTGAACTGGGTGCCATGGCCGAGGCATTGGCAGGTGCTCAATACTCCCAGAAGCAGGAGACAGAAGCGGATGATTATGGCTTTGAATTCTGCATCAAGAATAATCTCGATCCGTATGCCATGTACAATGCTTTGAACAAATTGCTTGAACTTTCAGCGGAAGCACCGAAGGAATCTAAGTTCCAGAAGATGTTCTCTTCTCATCCGGATACAGCCAAGCGCGTGGCACGTGCCAAGGAGAAAGCGGATGAATATATGAAAGATAAGAAATAACTATCCGTTGCTTACTATGATGAAGTGGGATCAGAGGTTTCTCTGAATCCCACTTTTTTTGTGCCGAGACTATGATATAGGCTTCTGGGGAAGCTGATAGGGATAATTCGTTAGTTCACAGTGCTGAACACTTTGTTTTAGCTATAGAAAACAAAGTGTTTTTATATGATGAAACGAAATGTTCTTTTAAGGGAAACAAAGTGTTCCCTTTAATGAAACAGACTGTTCGGTTAAGGGAAACACTTTGTTCTGTTTGGCAAAACACCTTTTATTTGCTTATTTGCTTTTAAATCAGAATAATTTTAGTATGTTTGCCACATTATTTATGAAAAACATGACTTTTGTATGAAAAAGCAAGACTTCCTCTTTATTTTTGTTCTGGTGATAATATTCCTGCCATTCTTTGTGAGTGAACCCGTTTACGATTGGTATAAGTCTTTCAACGCTGCACATGGAATGGTAATGAGTTTCATTAAATTCGGAATTCTTGCTACACTGGGTGAGATGCTGGGGCTTCGTATCAGTGCCGGAGTCTATAACCGAAAAGGATTTGGTGTACTGCCGCGTGCCGTAGTGTGGGGACTGTTGGGAATGGGAATCAACGCGGCCATGATTATCTTCTCCAAAGGTGTACCGCAATTTATGGAATATATGGGAATGGCAAATGCCGCTGCTATCATAAACGGGGAGTTTTGCTTTGATAAATTATGGATAGCTTTTGCTATTTCAGTTGCCATGAACACTATATTTGCTCCGGTATTCATGACATTCCATAAGATTACGGATACACATATTCTGGATTGGGGCGGCTCTCTTCGCAGCCTCCTCACCCCTATCCCGATGACCCGCATCATTACGCATCTGAATTGGGATGCACAATGGAATTTTGTCTTCAAGAAAACAATTCCCTTTTTCTGGTATCCGGCACACACCATTACATTCCTCCTGCCAGGAGAAATGCGGGTGCTGTTTGCTGCGATATTGGGTGTGGTGCTTGGGGTATTACTGGCTATTGCGGCGCGGATGAAATGAGGTGACAGCTACCCGATATCCATTCAGGCATATCGTAAAGTAGGTGATGCCTATAGTAAAAAGCAAGGGTAGCAGAAAGTGAAAGGCGTTTGGAGTGGCATGGTATGCAAATTGCTGTAGCCAATATGTCATAAAGAGATAAATGACAGGGACGGCTACGACGAATGCGATGCCTACATAGCTAAGGAACGGATAATTGATAAGCCATAGAATCTGACGGGCGGATGCACCGTGAATTTTACGGATGCTTATTTCACGTTTACGCTGTGAGACGGCATAATGTGTGATGCCAAATAATCCGAAAAGAGTAAGGAATATACTGACACAGGCGTACATGAATAAGATATGCGAGAAGTGTGTTATGTCCTGATTGTAGGACATAAATTTCTGATACATATCATCATATTTCAAAGGAATGCCTGGATTTTTCTTTTCGTATGATTCTCTTAGGCAATTAATGACTTTATCTTTATATCCGGCTTTTACCTTTATAACTAGAGTTGAGAAATTATCTTGTGGAGTATCATAAAGGAGTATTCGTAAGGGAGCCACTTGGTCTGTCATGGAGTACTTTTTGAAATCCTTTACTATACCGATAATTGTACCTTTTGTAAGTTCTTCTCTTTCGTGTACATACTTGGAAATGGGCTGTCCGATAGGATTTTCTCCTTCGGGCACCAATAAATCCACGAATGTTTCATTGATTAGTGCAGGTTGTGGAGTACGGGACATTAGATGGAATATTTGCAGGGAGTCTTGCAGTTCAATATGATGCATTGTTAGGAATTCCGGACAATCCTCGTATAATTCCAACATGAGCAGATTGTCACCGGAATCATCCTTGCCCGGGATTCCTAAACTCATCGGATATATTCCGGTATTGGAGGTTATTACCGCTTCTACCCCTTCTATATTCTTCACCTCATCTATCCGGGTCTTTAGCGTCGGTTGTGCATTGGCATCTGTATATACATTAATAATATTCTCATAGTGCTTTTCTTCCTGCTTAATCAGATACATCTGTGAACGGATAATCATGAATGTACTCATCAAGCCAATGGAGATGATGAATTGTATGGTTACCAATAAGGCCACAATGAAACGTTTTTTGCGTCCGGTAAAGAAATGACGGTAATTAGTTTCGGATATGGAATGCAACCTATGACCCATATAACTTGCCGGTATGACAGACAATATTATGATAAACAACAAGATAAGAGGGAACACTTGCCATGAGAACAAATATTCCATTGTCAGTTTGGCAGAAACCATATGATTAAATGCAGGCAATAAGTCATTCATCAACAATAAAGATAAAAGGAAAGCGACAAGAACCATCAGAAAAGTATCCAAGAACAGTTGTTGGCGCATTTGTGATCTTGTGGCTCCCATTATGGATTCAATGTGAAGCATGTGCACTTGACGCAACAAACGGGAGAAACTCAGATTTATAAAGTTGAAACAACCGATGAATAGAATCAGTAATGCGGACAACAGCCCTACACCCAATAAGGTGCTCTGCTGATGTTTGATAACTTGATTACTGTCTTTTACCGTAGCGTCGAAATAAGATTCTTGCAATGTTTGGGTACGAAGATGTCCGTTTCCCAACAAAGTGGGCAGTTCTGTTTCTCCGAAACGTTGGCGGAATTTCTTTATATCCGTACCTTCTTTCAGCAATAGCATACAATCAGAGCTTTCGGTAGCTTCCAATGGTAGGAGTATGTCTGTCTGCATCATGCTTTGCTCCGGTTGGCCGAATACGGCAACGATGCGTCTGATGCCTATTTCGTTCAATAGTATATCTACATTTTTTCCTATACAATCTGTTGTACCGAAACATCTCTTGGCAAACAGTTCACTTACAGCTATGTCTCCTGGTTTCAGTAATGCGTCTTGAACATCCCCTACTATATTATGGAAAGGGAAAAAAGCCGTTAATGTTGAATCTGCTGCTACCAAGCTCCAGCTTTGAAATTCTTGTCCTTCAATCTTTACCCTTACATTCTTGAATGTTTGCGTACGTAAGCAAGACTCTATTTCCGGAAACTGGGATACTATTTGAGGAACAGTTCCACCGTATATGAATGTACCTTCCACTGCCTGTTGGGCAAAAGGTAGAGTCTGGACTAAACGCAGAATACGATTTTTGTTGGGATTATTGTTCTCAACGTTATATTCGTGTATCACAAATGCCATCAACAAAGTGGTGCAGGCAATACCGACGACCAGACTGACAAGGGAAATGGCAACAAACAGTTTATTGCGTTTCCAGCTTCTTATGACTAATTTTAAGGAAAGGTAAGAATTCATATCATGTATATAAAAGGTTCGGGAAATCTATAGGTTGACGTTGTACGACCGAAATTTGTATTGCCAAACGCCCGCTTGCTGACAGGCACTTAGTAAATTCAAAAGTGGCATCAATCGTACATTGTCAACTCATAAATGAAACAGGGGCTATCACAAATTGGCTTCTGTCACCACTTGTCCGTCAAACAGATTGATGATGCGTCCGGCAAAACCGGCATCATGCTGTGAGTGTGTCACCATAACAATTGTGGTACCTTCTTTATTCAGCTCACTCAGCAGTTCCATCACTTCTTTTCCATTCTTTGAATCGAGGTTACCGGTAGGCTCATCGGCAAGTATCAGCTTAGGATTTGATACAACTGCACGTGCGATAGCGACACGCTGTTGTTGTCCGCCGGACAACTGTTGCGGAAAATGCTTACTGCGGTGCATGATTGCCATACGTTCCATGGCGGTTTCTACCCGGCGCTTGCGTTCGGCGGCAGGAATGCCCATGTAGAGTAGCGGCAGTTCGATGTTCTCGTATACATTCAGCTCATCAATCAGGTTGAAGCTTTGGAATACAAAGCCGATGACTCCTTTGCGCAAGTTGGTACGTTGGGCTTCTGTATATTTGGATACTTCCGTCCCATTCAAATAATATTCTCCGGATGTAGGATTGTCCAACAGACCGAGGATATTTAGTAAGGTGGATTTTCCGCAGCCCGAAGGTCCCATGATAGCGACAAACTCCCCTTCTTTCACTTCCATGTTTACGTCGTTCAAAGCCAGAGTCTGTACTTCCTCGGTCTTGAAAATCTTTTGTAGATTTACTGTCTTAATCATAATGCTTGGTTTTTATGGTTTATAAATATTTCATTTCTTATTCGTTTTTAATGACTTCTGCCGGATTTGTCCTTGCTATTTTCAGAATGCGGAAAATAATAGTCAGAGTAGTAATGACAGCTACGATTATGAAGATTGAAATCCAAAATAGCGGGCCGTCATTAAAGAATACGATATACATGTTTTTCCATAACTGCAGTATGGCATAACATAAAGGAAATGCTAGCGCTGCCGAGAGTACAAGCTGATAAATATACGTACGGGCAAACAATATGATAATCTGTTTCAATCCCGCACCATTTACTTTACGGATTGCCACTTCCTTTTGTCTGCGTTCCGTATCCAGTGTGATTGCCGAATAAACACCTAATAAAGTGATTATAAGGCTGACAAATGAGAAGAATAAGATTATCCCTTTCATGTTGTTCTCGATGGCTTGTGCTTGGTGAATGTCTTCCAGTAAGGTCGAAATGTGTAATTGTATACTCGGTGGAAGATTCTCTTCCAGCATTTTCTTAACGTAAGTCTTTATTTCTTCTGCTTTTCCGGGTACACACTTCAAATAGCAATGACCTACATAATATTTGAAATCACAAGGCAGAAAGACGAAGCCCTGGCTCTGATTGTAAGTGTCGGCTACAAAATCGGAGCAAATGCCGCATACCGTGTAGCTGTCTTGATAATTGTACAAGGTGGTTCCCAGTAAATCCTTCTTCATACGTTTTGCCAATTTACGGTCTGCTACCATGTCACTATTTGTCTTCAGGGCATGCCCGGAGAGAATAGGGATATTCATAAATTCGAAAAAGTTATTAGGAACATTCATTATATTGACTTCAAGGCTACTTTCCCGGTTATCTTTTTCTGTCTGCATGCTTGTTCCCGAAATACCTTTCAGATAATTAATTTCTGTCAGTATTTTATCTTTTATATCCGGATGTTGACTGATGCGCTCTATGAGAGCAAGCTTTTCGTCATTTTTTAGAAAACGGTAATCCATAGGAATACTGATGATTTCGGACTTTTCTTTTTCTGTCAGTGTGTTGAACAGTGTGGAACCGGTCTTGTTAGCCTGCAAATATAAAGCGACTGTAAAGACTATGAATAACCAACAGATGAAAAACTGGATACCCAAAAGACAATTTCGTATCTTCTGTTTGTGGCGTTTGGATTTGTTTTTGTAAATACTTGACTGGATGGAGGCATGCTTCATCCTCCATACGGTAAACAAGCAGAGTAATAAGCATAGTAAAATAATGCCTGCCATATATTCTGTTGTCTGTATCAATAATAGGTCCCGTTCAATGACTAATGTGAAATCAAATAAAGAGAATGAAAGGTAGGGGTTAAATATTTCTATCAGACAGAAAGTCAATAAGAAGGTTATGAACGAAATGATAATGGCTTGGGTAAAAAGTAACCAAAATAGTTGGTTGCCATTACTTCCATTCACTTTACGAATGCCGAACTCGTGCGAACGGTTCAGATAACTCCCCGTCAAAAAATGAAAAAAGTTGAGTAGACCAGTCAGTAGAATCAAAAGGCCGACAATGAATGTGATTCCGGCAAAGTAAGGGGCAACGGATTTCTCCCGAAAAAGTTTTCCGAAATTCGAGGCTGATACGGTATTTTTCTCATTGAATATTGTGTGCTTCAAGTCCATTGCACGGAAACTTGCTTCAAGTTGCGCGGATGTTTTGCCCGGACGAAGAAGAGCAAAAGTAAGTCCACCGGTCATACTGTCTCGTCCATCGAATTGTATAAGTCCTTCGCTGTCGTTCAAGATTAACATATCAATCTTTTGGAGAAAGCTAAGGCTGGTATTCAATGGAATATCTTCTATTATCGCTTGTATGGTATAGATGGTACCTCCTGTTCGTGGTGTGGTATCAGGTGAAGAGAAAAGCCGTTGTGCTAAGGTCATTCGCTTTCCTATCGGATTCTCTCCGAGACCAAATATTTTGTGTGCCAGAGAGCGGGTCAGTATCACGGCATTGGGAGTTTGCGATGCTACAGTCCATGAACCTTGTAATACTTCCGGGGTGAACACGCTATGGTAGGTTGTATCTACTTCCATAGCATATAAATCTTCGTAAGGCAGTTCTTCCTTGTCGATAGTTTCCACATTGTAGCTACGTGGGCGGGGATAGGCAACAAAAGTAAATGCTTCTACTTCTTGGAATTGCAATTGGCGCAGACTCTCAAACAACGTAGCGGGAGTTCCGGAATAAAGTTCTTCTGCTGGAGTGTATAGGTTTATGTCTGCAATGCGTTCCCAGTGGGTAAAGCACTTGTCGGTAGAATTTATATAGCGGCTGCAATATAGGCAGATACTGAAACAAAGTATGCCTACCGACAGTCCGATGATAGAGATGATATTCTGTGCCTTGTACTTTAATAGGTTTCTGAATGCTGTTTTAATATAATGTCTTATCATAATAGTATTTATTATTGTATTATTCGCTTTTGATTACTTCCGCCGGATTCTGCCGTGCTGCCTGAACGACTTGCTGCAATATCGTGAAGAGCACCATGATTATAACAATTCCCAACCAAACAATGAATAAATCCATGCCAATAGATATGTGGTAGGCATATTGTTCCAGCCAATGATGCATCACCGCGTATGTGCAAGGAAAGGCCACAATCGCTGCGATGTAGGCCATCCATAAATATTCGCGGAAGAACATGCCGATTATTTTATTGACATTAGCTCCCATAATCTTGCGTACTGCTATCTCCTTCCTTCTTTGCCGGATGGTGGAAGAAGATATGGAGAAGATGCCGAACAAAGAAATGACGGCTAAGATTATTTGTCTCATAGTGCGTCGTTTTATTTCATTATCAATTCTTCCGCCTCGCCAAAGGTATCATATCCCGTTGTAATTACCCAATCTCCGGGCTGCAAACCTTCCGTAATCTCGTATTGTTGCGGATTTTGGCGACCGATGCCAAGCGGCACGCGCACGGCTTTTGTCTTTGCGGCGTTCAGTTTGTAAATCCATTGTCCTCCGGTACTCTGGTAGAAGTTGCCGCGCGGAATGACGAGCGCCTCCTCCGGCTGGCCGAGTTCTATCTGTACCCGGAAGTTTTTGCCTACACGTACGTTGTCGGGCATGTCACCGGTGAAGACGAGGTCTACGTCGAACGTGCGGTCTTTGACTTCGGGAACCACTTTCGTGATGCGCAACGGGTATTTTCTTCCCTGATAATTGATGGTGGCAGGCAATCCGGTGATAATGCGGTCGATGTAGTATTCGCTCAGGGAAGTATGCACTTTATATTGGTCCAGCACCTTGATTTCCGCAATGCTTTCACCGGAAGCGACCTGCTGTCCCGGAGTCACCTTGACAAAACTGAGCTGGCCGGCGACGGGAGCTTTCACCACCAGGTTGCCGAGCCGTTCGCAGGCGCGTTCATACTTCTTCCGTTCCCGTTCACGGTCGTTCCTGATGAGGTCTTTGCGGATGACGGTGACGGCAGAGTCATGACGGAGGCTTTCCCTTTGAAGATGGGCATTTTTCACTTTATAGTTGTATTCGTCCTCGGAAACTTCGAGCTGCGCCTTGCTCTTGATGCCCATGCGGTACTCCTCCTTGTCAAGGGCAAAACTCTTGCGCAGGCGGTTGAGGTCATAATCGGTCTGCAGGGCTTGTTGTTGCAGGTTCAGGCTTTTCTGCTCCATTTCAATTTCTTTTTCGCGGTAGGTGATAAGCTGCTTTTCCCAGTCGTCGCGCTGGTCTTCGATACTGCGCAGCAGGTCGGGGTTTTCCATGACGAGGATGGTATCTCCTTGCCGGAGCAGGTTCCCCTCCTCTCCTATGATGCGTTCCACGCTTCCGGCTTCACGTGCATTGACCTTGATGGTAAGGATGGGCTGAATCACTCCCTCCACATCTACATATTCCATAAATTTGCCGTTCTTGACTTCGGCTATCTGTATGTTGTCTTGCTCGATACGCAGTTTGCTGGGACCCAGCGAAAGGGTGACTACATAAATCAGGAAGGCAAGGAAGGCAACGCCTCCTGCCAGATAGTAGCGGTAACGGATGTACCAGGGTTTCTTTTCAAGTTTTATATCCATAATGCAATATTTTATATACTCTTTTTTTACTTTTCAGATACCCCCTTCAGAAGTACTTCTGAATAAGGGTTCCGAGTTTTACTAAAACTTTACCGGAGATTTAGTAAATCGTCACCGGAGTTTTAGTAAATCTCCGGCCAGCTTTTACTAAAACTATTCCACGATTCTATTACTGTATAGATTCTTCATTAGTAACCCTTTCCAAGTCTTCTGCCAGTGGCCTCTCTTTTTCAAAGTCATATAGCGTGATGCTTCTCAGTGCATAGTACAAACTCCAATAGTTGTACAAAGCCGTTATATAGCTTCTCCGGGCCGTATCTTTTTCCGTGATGGATGCATTGAGGTCGAGTACCGAGGACTTGCCGAGCAGATAGAGTTTTCGGGCTACTTCGGCGCGTCGTTGGGCTGTATGGTCCGTGCGGGCGGCTATGTTTACCCGTTGCGCCTGCAGGTTGAATTGCTTTACGAGTTTCCGTACGTTCAAGTCGAAATCCGTCTTGTCTTGCTCTACCTGCGTGTAGACAAGGTCTCGGTTGGAACGGGCCACGCGTACTTGTCCCCTTCCGCGCCCCCAGTCCAGGATGGGGAGGGTAATGCCCAAGCTGACGTACTGCTGGTCCAGTGGATTCCGGTAGGCATCTTTCAGCTTGTCGGCAGTTTGTGTCAAGCCGAAGCGCAGGTAGATGTCTGCCTTCAGTCCGGCATTGGCCTTGGCGCGCGACACGGCACTCTCGCTTTCCACCTTGCGGCGCAGCATGTTCTGTATCTCCGGACTGTTTTCGTTGGCAAGCATCAGCGCGGCATCCAGGTCGATGTGCAGGTCGGGCACGCGGTTGTCTATTCTCACCTTTATAAGGAGGTCTTCTTGGATGCCGAGGTAGGAACGGAGTTCCTGCATGCAGTTTTCCACTTCGATGCGGGCATTCATGCAGTTGGTTTCTTCGGTCAGTTTGTTGAGTTCGAGCTGCAACATTTCGTTTTCGCTGATGGTGCCGATGTTATATCGTCCTTGCGCATATATATATAAGGTGTCGGCATTGGCGTAGTTGGCGTTGGCTATTTCGTAGTTGCTTTGTGCTTTGGCCAGGTTGAAGAACTTCTCTGTGGCATTGGCGGCAACAAGCTCAAGGGTTTCTACGTAGGTTTTCTTGGCTTCGCGATAACGGATAGGTTCGATGCGCCGGTCCCACTTCAGGCTGTTGTAGCCAAACAAGGACTGGCTGTATCCGATGTTGACGGGTGAAGTCTGCCAGGAATAGGTGTCACTGCTGAAAAGGTCGAGGCGCTGCGCAGCCGTTTCAATGAAAAAGGTTCCTCCGGTCCACGGCACGTTTTGTGTCAGGCTCAGTGTCAGGTCAGTGCTCAGCAGGTTCTGCTCTATGAACTTGACGTTGCCATCGCTTTGGGTCACTTTGTTGATAGCACGGTCCAGATAGGGATTGGAAGTAAGCTTGAGCGTCGGCAGGTAGTTGGCACAGTAGTATTTGTAGTTCCAATAAGCGGAACGGAAGCTATGGCGGGCATTTTGGGCGTCGGGCGACTGCTGGCGGGCCTGCTCGATGGTTTCTTCCAAAGTCAGCTCCAACGTGTGCTCTTGAGCAACGGCACTCGACATCAGACTGAATGTAATAAGCAATAAAAATATATTCCGGTGCATAGTTGTTTTCTTTACTCTATAAAGTTCAAATTCTATGCCATAAGTATAAGTTGTTGTATTATAAGTGTTTGTTGTGGTTCGAAGCTTTCCAAACGTGTGCAGTTGCGCACAAAAATAGTGCGATAATGCACGCACAACACATGGATATTATACTTATCTTTGCCCGTACAAGAGATGTGGGATTGTGTAGGCCTTGCCTACACGAAAAGAAAACAGATATGGAGCAGTTTGGTAAAATATTGATTGTAGATGATAACGAGGATGTCCTTTTTGCGCTGAACCTTCTTCTCGAACCCTACGCCGAGAAGATAAAAGTGGCAGTGACTCCCGACCGCATCGAGCATTTTATGACCACTTTCCGTCCGGACATTATTCTGCTGGATATGAATTTCAGCCGTGATGCCATCAGTGGTCAGGAAGGTTTCGACAGCTTGAAGCAGATTCTGAGTATCGACCCGCAAGCAGTGGTCATCTTCATGACTGCCTACGCGGATACGGACAAGGCGGTGCGTGCCATCAAAGCGGGGGCTACGGATTTCATTCCCAAGCCGTGGGAGAAGGAGAAGTTGCTGGCCACCCTTTCTTCGGGCATGAAGCTGCGTCGTTCGCGGACTGAGATAAATTTGCTGAAAGAGCAGGTGGAAGTTCTGAGCAATGTCACAGCAGGAGGCTCCGAAGAGATTATTATAGGTGATTCTCCTGTCATGCAGCAAGTCTTCTCTACTGTGGAGAAGTTGCGCGATACGGATGCCAACATACTTATATTGGGTGAGAATGGAACCGGAAAGGATGTGATTGCCCGTATGCTTTACCGCAATTCTCCCCGCTATGGAAAGCCGTTTGTCACGATAGACCTCGGCAGTATTCCCGAACAGTTGTTCGAAAGCGAGTTGTTCGGCTACGAGAAAGGCGCCTTCACCGATGCACGGAAAGCGAAAGCTGGACGTATGGAAGTGGCAACCGGCGGTACGCTTTTTCTGGACGAGATAGGTAACCTTTCCCTGCCCATGCAGGCCAAATTGCTGACTGCCATCGAAAAGCGTTGTATCAGTCGTTTGGGAAGTACGCAGGCTACGCCCATTGATGTGCGGCTCATCTGCGCCACCAATGCAGACATCCGTCGGCTGGTGGACGAAGGAGACTTCCGCCAAGACCTGCTGTATCGCATCAACACCATCGAACTCCATATCCCCCCTCTGCGGGAACGCGGAAACGACATCCTCTTGCTGGCAGAGTATTTTCTGCAACGGTATGCCCGCAAATATCAGAAAGAGATGCGCGGGCTGACCCGCGAGGCGAAGAACAAGTTGCTGAAATATGCCTGGCCGGGTAATGTACGTGAGTTGCAGCATACCATGGAACGTGCCGTGATACTGGGAGACGGCTCTTTGCTTCGTCCGGAAAACTTCATGTTCCAAGCTTCGGCTTCCCGCCAGAAGAAGGAAGAAGAAGTCCTCAACCTGGAACAATTGGAACGGCAGGCGGTGGAACGTGCCATGCGGCTCAGCGAGGGAAATGTGACCCGTGCCGCCGAATACTTGGGCATTACCCGCTTCGCCTTGTACCGGAAACTTGAAAAATTAGGCTTATGAAACGATATTCATTGATTGTGGTACTGCACATCATCGGCATAGCCTTCCTTTCGGTCGGCGTTTATCTGCTGGTGGATGCCGGACTGTGGTTCAGTACGCTGATGGCTTTTTTGATATTGCTGGCGATTGCCGTTCATCTTTACCGCCTGCAGATGATGCAAGTGCGTATGATGCGCCATCTGGCAGAGAGCCTGCGCTATGACGACATGATGCTGTCGTTCCGTTCTCCCTACAAGAACCGGTCTATGGAGGATATGGTGGATGAGCTTTCAGAAGCGATGAGGAATTTCCGTACCCGCGTGCTGGAACGCAATGAGATGGAAGCGTGGCAAAAGCTGATACGTGTGCTGACGCACGAAATAATGAATTCGATTACTCCTATCATCTCCCTCTCCGAGACCTTGAGCGAACGGGAAGTGTCGGAAAAGAACTACCCCGTCATGCGGCAGGGAATGCAAACTATCCACCGCCGTAGCAAGGGTTTGCTGGAGTTTGTGGAGAATTACCGGAAGCTGACAAGACTTCCCGCCCCCGTTCGTCGTCCGGTTGCTGTCCACGAATTGCTGCAGGATTTGCAGAAGCTGTTTTCGGAAGAGTATATCCGGATAGAGCTTCCGGAGATCGACCGCATACTCCAGATAGACCGGACACAGATAGAACAAGTACTGATTAATCTGATTAAAAACGCCAAAGAAGCATGTAGCAGGAAGGAACATCCCCTGATAGAAGTGAAGATGCTACCCGCCCTCTCGTGGCAATGCCTTATTACTGTCAGCGACAATGGCGAAGGTATCTTACCGGAAGTGCAGGATAAGATTTTTGTACCGTTCTTCACCACCAAGCCTTCCGGCTCGGGCATCGGGCTCAGTTTATGTAAACAAGTGATGAATCGGCATGGCGGCAATATTACGGTGCAGTCTGCTGTGGGAAAAGGGAGTTGCTTTACGTTGCTATTTGGATAAATGGAAAAGAGGGTATATACAAAAATAAGCTACTGAAAAAATCAGTAGCTTATTTAATTTCTGTCGGGGTAGCGGGAATTTCACTACTGACAATAAGATGCTGACAATCCGTTGCGTATAAAACTGTATAACTGTATATTCTTCTATTATTGTCTATTAGTGTATATCATCATTATTTTCTTTTTCTATTTTTCGCAATTCATGTTCAAGCTCTTCTGGCTGAAGTATTTTCTGGGGATTGCATTCCTTTATCCAACCTTCTATGAACCCTTTATGTGCTCCATGTATAGCTTCAAAAGGAAATCTCATAGTTTTATTAGTATCATATTTAAATAGTACATAACAATTAGAGGTTGGTTCATCCACCTTCTGAATAGATAAAGTTGGGAATGCCTTACGCCATTTCTTTATGAAACTATCAATTTTGTAAACAGAAAATATTTCTATTGTTCTCATTACTTATTTAGTATTTCTAAGTTGTTATCACCAAAAACCAATTTAAGCACTTGGTCTTTCCGATCTTTTTTTAATTTTATCTGAAGAATAGCTTCTACATCTTCGGATGTCTTTCCGTCAGAGGTGTACTTCTGTGGATAAGTGAAAACATCTACTATATCCATATTCAAGGCACTTGCAAATTTTGAAAGTTGCCATAAACTCAACTGCACCTCACCGCTTAATATTTTACTGAATTGAGAAGCAGACGTACCTGCATATTCAGCAGCAGCACCTTGTGTTAAACCTCTATCTGATATGATTTTACGTATCTTATCTATGACTGGGTGTATTGGAAATTCACTTTTCTTTTTCATATCTCAAATATATCTATTGATTATCAATATGTTATAACTTATTTTGAAACAAAATTTCAAAATATTCAATTATAAATTTCATATATTGAAAATTCATTTCTATATTTGCATTATAAATTTCAGAATAAGAATTGTAATATTTAAGATTATGAACGAAAAAACATCAAAAATGGTACCTAAGAACCATTACGACCAAATGGAAAAAGCCACAAGACTGAAGCTCCGTAACGAGTTCCTAAAAAGAAGCGGTATGTCATTGATTACATTCTATGACAAATTAAGAAAAGACTCCTTCAAACCTTTGGAAAGAGAACTATATGAGAACATTTTCATAATTCAACAAAATTAAAAATCCAAGCAAATGATTTCTGCACATGAGAAGATGATGGAAACGATACCCAAAGAGTTCAAACGTATAATGTCTGGAGTAGAGGCGGCGGTACGCAGCGGAAAAACAAGATACCTCATAAGTAGCAGACATTTAAAACCTGAATATGAAAGAGCTTTGTTAGGTGTTGGGTATGAAATTAGAAAAGGACGTGTAGCAACTCAAATTATATGGTAGCATTTATCTCCAATATTGAATTCTACAACACCCCTGAAGGTGATGTGATGATGAAAGAGTTCGGGCAGCCGGCTGTTGTTCTCAAGGAGGCTGACCGCCCGACTATCGAACACATGCTTGCTGTCATCAGGGACAGATATCCGAAAGCACATGCCCGGCTGATGCAGCTCTATTCAGCCAGCACGATGAATCGTTGGCATTATGAATTCCGGGTAGTTCATCGTTTCATCCGATGCAATTTCGGAGAGTATGACCAGTACAATCTTGACATTAACAAGGATGGACAGTTTGTATTCGAGGAGGTCAAATGCCCGTTACGGGGTGAATGTGAACATGAAGGGGTGATATGCAGACCGGAGCTTGATACAGCACTGACCGATCGCGAGATGGATGTATTCCGGCTCATTGCCTCCAACTGCCAAACTGATGAAATTGCGGCAGAGCTACATATCTCGCCTTGTACGGTTAACCGCCATCGGGAGAATATCAAGGCAAAAATCAAGGTTCGCAATGTGGGTGAGATGATTTCCTACTGGCATCGGAATCAAATGAAATAAGCCCACCGTGAGGTGTGCCATCTGTGTTTAATGTGTATTCTATGGCTGTGGCGGTCTGCGAAGATAGTCCGGCCCCTCATACTGCATTCAAATGGTAGCGGTATACTTAAGATTTGCCGCGACTGGGGTTCGATTCCCCTATATGAGACGATGATTTACTAACTTAATAAACAGAATATATGAATAATAACAAAGGTTTTTCCTCCATTTCCACTCCTGACGGACAGTTCAGGATATGGATTCCACGTCCGACGGCTTCGGGCAGAGTAATATGCAACTGTGGCTTTGCACTCAAGAGCCATCTTCCTTTCGTCGATGCCGTTGATGCGCTGGACTACCTGCAGGTAGACGAAGTTCGGCAGATAGACCAGGACCTTAGTATCCTTGTTATTTCATTTCTCGATGCACCGCATGAGTGCATGCTGAAGATGATAGAAGATATCCCCGAACTTATGGAGCAATACTTGGTAAATACATAAGATCTGAATGCTATGAGATACTTTATAGACAACATCAAGACTTATGCCAGTGTCAACAAAAAAGGCAGGGCATTACAGATATACGTGCAACAGTTTGACCGACATCTGATTGCTGACGAATGTTCTTTGGATGCACTGAAGTGTGACATCGAGCACCAGATTAAGGTTATGAATGAGAAATACCCACGCAGCCGTCCGGTTCGGCTCGAGGTATATGAGAATGCCAAGGGTGGACAGTGGACTATTCTTGTGGAGCATGACAGCGACAGCATTGTCTGCATCATATCCTATGAAAAGGTGATGGGCTATTATACCTTGGCAGATAAGATAGATCAATTTGCAAAAATAGGACAGTGATGAGTAATGTGATTGTTTTTTTGTGGATATCACTAATTGTGATAGTGGCAGTCTTGATACTATGTGTCTGGGCAATGCGGAAAGCATCCGGATCTTACCGAATTCTCTTTCTCTTTGATATTATCGTCTTGATGATAAATATTGGGATAATAGGATTTGCAATTGGTTGTTTATCTAATATGCGGTAATATGAGAGATTTGAAAATGACAGATTTCCCGACATATCTTTGGGAGACCCTTGACGTGTATCAGGACAACAGTTACTGTTACAATATCCGCCCTGGCCAACATGTCGTTGGAGATTTATTCGACAGTTCCAGAACGAAGCTGGTATCATACAACAGAAAATCACATGTGCAGATAATCTGTGTATGCGACCCCTACAAGCCGCCTTTCTATGCGCGTGAATGTATGTATGGTGTATATTCGGCGTGGAAAGAAATCGGAGAGGACATCTTTAACCTGGAGCTGATGGGGTATTCTACCAAGCAACAATTCCCACCCCTATGTACATCACACCATTATTTTTGAATATTATGGAAAATGAATCATTTGAAAGGGCCAAAGCCATTAAGGAAGAGATTGAAAAGTGTAATTCTCTTCTTGAGTCAATTCTAAAAAGCAGCAGGGAATGTTGTGTGTATCGCGATGCCGATAGGGGTACTCGTGACATTATTGCCATCCCCCTTCCCAAGTATTGTACCCAGTACATTATTGATGGACTTTACGTAAGAAAGTGCCGGATGGAGCAGGAATTTAAAGAGTTATAACAATCTAATAACAAGAATCAGGTCAATGAAGAAAGGTCAGAAGGTACGCATCCTGCGTACCAATCAAGTAGCGACAATCGTCGAAGTGGAGTTAATTCGTAAAGGTGGCAAGGTACATCGGTACTGCCATCTGAAGACAGATGAAAAGTCATATTTGTGGTTGGATGCCTCAGAACTGGGGAGTGTGGTGGAGGAAGTGAAGGTCTCGGTAGTTGATGACCGGAACCGGGAGCTGCACTTGGCTATATGCCATGACTACTCCAAGGATAATATGAAGGTGCATCTTACCGGCAAGAATCCGGATAATCTGAAGGAAGCTTCCGGACTATATGCGAGACTGATGAACTTGTTCATTGGGAGCCTGAAGGAAACGCGGGAACTGTAGGAGCGGATAACGTCCTTGATGATATGGAAAGCCTATTGAAATATAGAATGGAAAATCTTGATTGGATAGACCGTTTCTTGGAGAAGCTTGGCGTCGACGCTTTTCTTGAGTTTGAGACGAGGGTATATAGTGCCCTCGACAAGCTCAAGGTCATGCATTACTATGATATCGGGGGCTCGGTCATACCGGAGCAGCAGGAACTATTTATCAAATTCTGTTGCTGCTATATTACCGGGCACTCTGAATACGAATTCAATGAAGACTATACACAGATATGGAGGAAAGAAAGCTATGAACAATGGAAGATGGCAACCCGATGAGGACAGATACGTCCGGGAAAATGTCAATAAGAAGACATTGGAACAAATGGCGGAGCATTTGGGAAGATCCGCATTGGCTGTACAGTTATATATGCACCGGAAGCATATTGTAGTGGGACAAACAGTCAAGCGGAATCTGGTGCAGGAGATTCTCCGACTGAAATTCCGGCATCCGGAAAATTTCATGCCCAACCGTGCCTTCTACCAGGAGGTAGGCATCAACCAGATGCGCTGGTGGGATATTTTCTATGGCCGAAAAAATATAAACCAAGAAGAATATATCGCGTTGTCGAAGTATTTCGGCATAACACTGGAGGAGGCATTCGCAGCGCGTCAACTTTGCATATTTGAAGAACAATGATTGATGACGAATTAAAACAGAGAATAAAGGATGCCAACGAGATTACGGACGTGATTGGCCAGTTTGTATCCCTTCACAAGAGAGGTATCAATTATATAGGGATCTGCCCGTTTCATCCAGACCGGCATCCGTCGATGACCGTCAGTCCGTCAAGACAGACATACAGGTGTTTCGTCTGCGGCAAGGGAGGGGATGTCATCCAGTTTGTCCAGGATCATGAGAACATGTCATTCAACGAGGCTGTCACCTGGCTGGCTGGCCGTGCGGGAATCTCTCTCCCTGAACGGGTGATGTCCGACGAGGAAACGGCCAGGGTAAAAGAACGTGAAGCGCAGCGTATAGCGATGAAAGGCGCCGCATTCTTTTTCGAGAAGCATCTTCCGGAGGCGCAACTTTATCTGCATGACAGAGGGTTCAGCCTGGATGACAAAGTCTTGAAGGATTTCAGAATTGGATATGCCCCGGCAGGCAACCTGGCTAAAAAGGAGATGCTTGCAGCCGGATTTTCCGAACAGAAGCTGCTTGAGACGGACATCCTGAAGAGAAGCGAGAAGAACTTCACCTTCGACACTTTCAAGGACCGCATCATGTTTCCCTATTTTGACATCAAGGGCAACATAAACGGATATACCGGACGCTGGCTGACCCCGCAGGAAAACACCGGCAAGTACGTCAATACCGGGGACACGCCGTTGTTCAAGAAAGGCACTCACCTTTTCGGTCTGTACCAGGCACGTACTGCCATTGCAAGGTATGATTGTGCGTATATAGTCGAAGGCCAGTTCGATGCCATGTCCATGCACAAGTTCGGTGTCTGCAATACCGTTGCCACCAGCGGAACTGCACTGACTCCGGAACAGATACAGCTGCTTGGCCGGTTCACCCATCGCGTGATACTTGTATATGATGCGGATGCAGCCGGGCTGAAAGCGTCACTGGCCAACTGTGAGGCTTTCCTGCGTGCGGGTTTCCAGGTCAATGCAGTTCCGCTTCCTGAAGGGAAAGATCCTGATAATATTGCCCAGGAGCAGAAACTTGAAACCGGAAAATGGCTTGCAAACCGGGAACAGAATTTCCTTCAATATTTTGCCATCTCCTTACGAGGCAAGAATCCCGGAACCGACCCAAACAGAGAGGAAGAGGCAATGCAACGGCTTTCAACCCTCATATCTGTCATCCCTTCGGAAACGCTTCTTCTCAAGTGCATAGAGATAATGGCCGGGATTTTCGGCAGCAACACGGAAGTCATCCAGCGGAAAGTGAATTCCATCTTGCGGCAGCGGAAGACAGCTTCCATCAAGGAGAAAGACAAGATGGCTCCCGGTATATATGGTATCGATATGATTGCGGAGGCACGTAGCGGGAATGAGCCTTGCATCCTGACATCGAATTATCAGGAGTTCCTCACCTTGTATGGAGATGCCCCCATAGCATACGTCCATGGCATTCCTGGAATGAACGACATACAGCAGTTGCGTCAGGCAAGCCAGATGTTCACCTCTGACAGCGATGGCCTTACCATTGCAAAGGACGGTACGGAATCCGGTTACCTTGCCGGATTATCCGCCATTTTCCGTGCCGGGCTCTCCAATATCACCATAACGGTCGAACGGGATGTCCAGGATGATAATGATGAGGAAGGAAGTGACGACGAGGAAAATATGGACGGGGAGGCAAACGATATCATCGAGACTTTCAATTTCGCGAAATTCTATGTATTCCTGCACAAATCTTTTTTTAAGACCTATAATGGCGAGCGTGCTCCCTATATCGAACGTTGTGCCGAAATAATCAGCTACGCGGAAGATTCGGTACGCATCATCAACTTTACCTACTTTCAGAATTGCCTGGGTCTGACCAAGCAAGCCCTGAATGAAATACTCAAGCCCTATCTGGCCAAACGCAAGTCACGCATGGCCATCAATGCACAACGGACGGACGATGACTATACTGAAGAGAATTATGACCCGGACGAACTTCCCCGTTATGTCCAGGACAATCCGGAATATCTGCAGATGTTCCAGCAATGCAATTACTATCCGAAGTTAAACAAGCAGGGGGAACCGGTATGCTACCTTTTCAAGAATGAGAAGTCCGGCCATACCATGGTAGGTGATTTCTATATGATTCCACTTTTGCATATTTACTCGGACAACGACGAGGAAAACAAGCGTGTCCTTAGAATAAACCGCCGTTATTACAAGACACCGCTTTACATTGAGGTGAATTCCAAAATCCTGGCCAAGAAAAGCACTATTGAGGAGAAGCTGATTATGCTGGAAGCAGTCAACTTCACCAATGGTGAAGAGAAACATTGGACTAAAATACGTGAATATATGAGCAGACATTATGTTACTTGCACAGAGGTTTCCACATACGGGAACCAGCAGGAAGACGGTTTTTCCCGACGGGATGACCAACAGTTTTTTGCCTTTGCCAACGGCATCTTCCATGTTGTTGACGGAATACCGAGATTTGATGCGGTAAATGAGCTTGGAGTGGTCACCCACAATGGCAAGAACTATTATCTGCCGGCATTCTCCACCATATATGCCGGTTCCGGCAAGCAGTCCGACAAGTACGAACTTATTTCACAGCTTGTCTATAAGGAAATCCCTATAGACAAACGTTGCACTTTCGACGAATGGGCCTCACTGATGGACCGTGTCTATAAAATCAACGACAACGGGAAATGGGCCATTCTCTTTGCCATCATGTGCGCTTTCCGAAGCAACATACACTGCATAGACCGTTTGTTTACAGCGCCATTCTTTATGGGACCGATGTCATCCGGAAAAACACAGATTGCGATATCCATCCGTTCCCTGTTCATATCTCCCAAGATACCGATTTTCAACCTGAACATCGGTACCGATGCCGCCATGTCCACATTGATGAGCACTTTCCGGGATGTACCGGTTGTCCTTGATGAATACAACAATAAGGATATATCAGATATAAAGTTCCAGGCACTTAAAGGAATAGTATATGATGGCGATGGAAGACAGAAGCGTAAAGGCACATCCGGCAAGGAGATAGAAAACGACAAGGTGTACGCGCCGGTTGTCATTTGCGGCCAGGAAACTCCCCAACGTGATGATAATGCACTCATGTCACGTATTATAGTCTGCGAAGTCCCCAAACCGAAAAACCGAACCCAAGAGGAAGTGGAGCTTTTCAACAAACTCAAGGATATAGAGGATCCGGCCAAAATCGGGTTGTCGAATGTCCTCTTTGAAGTCCTTCAGCTGCGTCCGCTGGTGATGCAGCATTTCCGGGCACTGAAGCAGAAATCCTATGATGAATTGAAGCAGGCACTGGTGAATGCCGGTGAGATTGACCGGCTCATGAAGACTGCATCATTGTTTCTGGCAACATGCAGACTGATTAAGGATTATACAGAGTTGAAATTGCCGTTCACCTATGAGGAGTTTTTTAAAATAGCCTGCGATAAAATCAAATTCCAGGTGGAACTGATTTCCAAGACGGATAAGCTGGCTACGTTCTTCAAGGCTATGGATGTGATGATTGATACCAAGGCTATCAGGGAAGGCCGGGACTTCGCCATTGATACACCGGAACGAATCACCATCAAGCTGCCCGGAGGAGAGAAGAAGGAGGTTCCTATTCCTGCAGGAACCCGCGTGTTATTCCTACGCGTCAGTACCATCTATACGCAGTACGCACGTTCTTCTTATAATCAGGAAGACTCAACGCAGTCGACCATCGAGCAGAACCTTCGCTCCCATCCCAGTTACCTGGGCTTTGTCCATGCACGCCGGTTCAATTGGTATGAAGTCGTGGAGGTACCACGCGGCGGTTTCGAGGAAGATACTCCCAATGAAACCGGAATTCCGGTAAAGCTCAACAATGACATGGTGCGTAAAGTTGAGAAGAAGTGTACCAATTCCAGTTGCATAGCTATCAACTACGAAATTTTCAGAGAATTATATAGCATTGATTTGCAACGCGGTTCGGAAGAATCCCGTGTTGACGCTAATCCCGACAATGATCCTATTGGAGCAATCGGTGCCCCCCAAGAGCTGAAGTTCTGATTTTTATTATAAACTTTAAAAAACGAGTTATGGAAACAAAAATTATTACGAGAGTGAACAATGTGGACATCGTCTCTACGAGTGACGAACAACTGGTGCCCATCCGACCGATATGCGAGGCACTGGGCATTGATGCAAACGGCCAAAAACAACGCATCGAACGGAATGAAATACTCGGTCCAGTTGCGTGTATGATACACGCAACTGGAAAGGATGGAAAGACGTATGATATGTATGCCATTCCCTACATGTACATCTTTGGCTGGCTCTTCTCCATCGACACGTCCAAAGTCAGCGAAAATGCCAGAGAGGCCGTCCTGCGTTATCAGACGGAGTGCTACAAAGCATTGTTCGAGCACTTCACCGAGCCGCAAACCTTCCTCAAACAGAAACAGGAGGTCATAGAGAAGAAAGTGACCGAGTACCAGGAGTGCCAGCGCCGCTTCAAGGACGCACAGAAACTGATGAATGAGGCAAAGTCTGAACTGAATCAGGTGATGAAGCTCACCATCGAGGACTGGAGGGCGAACAACCGCCAGTTGAATCTACCGTTCACAGCTGAAGAAATGACCGGGGAAACGGAAGAGGTCACCGGAGAATAAGAATCAAAAGATTGCCAACTTTAAAAACGAACAGATTATGGAAACAAAGATTATTGCAAGAGTGAACAATGTAAATATAGTATCTACGAGTGACGAACAAATGGTACCCATCCGCCCTATCTGCGAGGCGTTGGGCATTGCTTACGAGAGACAGACGACCAAGATAAAAGAACATCCGATTCTCTCTTCAACTGTTACCCTGAGGGTAATGGTTGCCGCCGATGGAAAACAGCGGGAAATGTTGTGCCTTCCATTGGAATTTATCTTCGGTTGGCTTTTTACAATAAATCCGGCCAATGTAAACGAAGATGCAAAACCTACGTTGATAAAATACCAGCACGAATGTTATCATGCCCTGTTCCTGCATTTCACCGCCCGTGCCCAATTTGTAGAACAAAAGCAAATTGAGATAGACCGCCAACTTTCGATTGTAGATAATGCCAAAGAACACTTTCGCACTGCAAAGAATATACTTTCGGAGGCCGAGGCCAAACTAAAACAATTGCGTTCATTGACAATGAATGATTACGATATTGAGAGCAGGCAATTGAAAATAGATTTCTAAAAAATAATCCGGGCAGAATGCCGCACTATTCAAAAATAATCGCTATGTTTGCAGTGCTTATCATACATATTCTCACAAATGCGGGCTGTCAGCTTGCATTTTCGGTGCAGGCATTTTTTATGCCCGGACATATTGTGTACCATATATGGTATCCGTGTACCCCCGTGTGGAGCGTTAATGCGCCCACAGCATTTGTGAGATGTGATAAGCAACGGGAAAGGCACGGATACTTTCATTTTAAAAACTTATTGTTATGCTTGACAATGCAAAAGTTTCCACCGCTGCTCACAACAGCTTCGGAACGTCCGCCCACGAAACGGGTATCAACATCTCCACACTCACCCCTTACGAGTATTTCCACAGTATGGGAATTGATTTGCAAGGTTTTTCCATCCGTATTCTTGGCAAGCGCCGTAAGAACGGTGTTGCCATCACCGGTGTGTTCAATATCAGTGGCATCTACTATACGGTCGGTGCTGAAGACTATGAGCACTTGCTGGTCGATTTGCTGGAACGATACCGGGAGAAACGTGCTTACCATAAGAGGTGCCAGGAACGGAAACGTGAGCGGAACATGCTTTCGTTCATCAACCGTTATCCGGATGCCATGGTACTTCCGGCATACTTTTCTTGACTTGCACCTTTCACATCAACTTTATGCTTTATTCCCGGTGGCCGCCCCATCGGGAATAAATGCTTTTTTATATTCTGATTTACGGACATTTCGTTCGGTTTCATCCTCCTGGTATCTTATGATACTTCCCTACTCCATCCCCCGGACCCCCTGGAATAAAAAGACAAGCAATATAGAGGGAGTTTTGAAAAGAAAATATTTCAAAAGAGGCGTCCAACAGTCCAACAGTCCAACAAGAGAAAGAATTTTAAAATGTAACTCTCTGTTGTATAGTAGTATATATTTTCTATTTAATCATATATATATACTACAATGGCGTTGTCTTGTTGGACGCTGTTGGACGTGTTGGATTGCCATTTTTCAACCATCCAACTGGCTCCGTCCAACAAAAACGGCAAAAAATGCGGCTTGTTGGACGTGTTGGACGTCCTCCAACAGTATTTTCTTTATAGTAAATTTGTATAACTAAATAATAATCAGTAACTTTAATAATGCTGTTGGACTGTAGGACAGTTGGAAGCAAAAAAAAACAAAAACGGTTTCAAAAAAATTTTTTAAGGAAATGAGCATGATTACGACGAGTATTTCAATTACACCTTACCTGGCTGAATATCTGCGTGGAAAGTACAACAACGGTGCGGATGAACCTTTCCGTATTCCTGACAATACGGACTTGTACCATGTGATATGGACACTGATGTCGCGGCGTCATCAGAACCAGTCTCCCATAGATGACGGTAATCTGACTATCATACTCCCGGAGAGGCGTATCGGTAAGGATCCGGAAATATACAACTATCTGTCTCCACGGTCGGCCAAAATCATAGAAACGGAAATACGCAGGATGTTCAACCGGGAACTTCATACGGCAATGGACGAGAACGACTTGAACGGGCATGAGTTGAACAATCTCGATATCGTTCACAATTTCCTATGTGCGTATTGCATAGACAGCATCAGTGAGGATGCGTTGCTGAAGAACTTCTATCGGTGGCGGGAGAACATCCGCAAGCGGAAAAAACGCCGCGAATATAAAAAGAAGTTAAAAAACGGCTAAAAAATCACCGACCGAACTATGCGTTTTGTCCCAAAATGGCGGACAAAATGTCCTATGTATGGCGAACTTGTTGAATTACAAATAAATATCCTAATATGAAAGAACTTTCCATTCAGATTAAAGTCTATCCGGTGAGTAACATGCGCCAGGATGTCTATCGGTTCATGGCCGATGAGTTTGAGTTTACTCCGGTACCGGAATCTTCAGAGGCGGGCCGCTGTTTCAATTGCAATAAAGATATAAGCATAAGCCTTCCTCCATCCGGAGTGATGAAAGACCTCCTGGCAGGCAGGTTCTGCATTGTCGAGTTCACTGACACCAGGCACCGGAGTTTCCGGATCGGGGACAAAAAAATACCCGCCATTGTCTCGATATCGCCCAATCTGAATTCGGCGACTCTGAAAATTGAATGCAAAATGCTCAGTTCCCCGCTATTGTAGCGTCCTTCACCCCTTTCTGCAGGCTGCCTATCTTCGCTGAAAAGATACGCAATGAACAGAACTTATCTACGCCAGCTTCTTACTTTAAATATACACCGGCTTCTTATCACGGCAGAGGGCTTGTCTTCTGCCATGATAGAGGCTTTTCCATTGGTGTCCACTGACAGTCTGCAGCCGACATCCTTTTTCTTCAATGAAAATCCTCCCACATATAAAGAGACATCGAAAAAGGCCCTTTCACTTCTTCAGCAGGAAATGAAGGCCCGTTCAGAACTCCAGGGTATAACCGTCACCGATGACTTCTCTTCTGACGAACTTCCTGAAGGCAGTATCGCCTATCACCGTATCTGGGGATTCATCACCTCAGATTGTCAGTGGTATTTCTCCTCCAAGCAGTTCGAACGGGACCTGCTTGCGGCAGAAGCCAATCCGGCCATAACCTGCCATTTCCTGCATGTGAACTCTCCGGGAGGGGAAGCATGGTATATGGACAGACTCAGTGAAACGATGCGCTCACTCGGCAAGCCTGTCATGACATTGGTGGAGCAGTGCAACTGTTCGGCCAGCTATTATATAACCTGCCATTCCAGTTTCATTGCCGCACTCACGGCCTATGATACCATCGGCTGCATAGGAACCATGATTTCCACTTGTAACTATGACGGATGGTTCGAAAAGATGGGTCTCAAACTCATCCAGGCCAAAGCCACGAAATCAGACCTGAAGAATAAAAAGACGGATGACTTGCTCAGAGGGAAACCGGAACAGTACATCAAAGAAGAACTGGATCCACCCAATGAACAGTTCCTTGCCGCCGTTCTTGCATCCAGACCGCAACTGGGCAACCTGCCGGAAGACGATCCGGTATTCCGTGGTGAAACGTTCGATACTCCGCATGCCATCGATAAAGGGCTGGTTGACGCCTCCATGACTTTTCCCGAAGCTGTGGCTAAGGCTGTAGAACTCGGTCGCAGCTATATGGAGATTGAGAATATAAAAAGAAGTGCTCTCAACTATTTATAACTTAACTTTTGTTTATCATGAATTTAAAGGAAAGAATTCAGACCGTCCTGCAGAAACTGAATCTGCTGGACAAAGCGAAAGCCAATCAACTGACCCAGGAAGAATGGGGACAGATAGTCAACTCCTATAATCAGGAGTATCAGTCTATCCTTCAGGATGACTTGGCTGCGGACCAGGCGGCGCAACGGCAAACGGTTGCCGTCACCCAGGAACAGATTGACCAGGTACAGTCCATTCTTGGAAGTATCGTCAATCCGGTACAAACCAATTCAACAGCCACGGAAGAGGGAAACGGCGGGAATGGACCGGTGCAGACCATTTCACAGCCAGCCAACGGTGAAGGTCTGGTGCAACTGGCCACTGCTGTGCAGAGCCTGGTTGACAATATGAACAACCGCGCGGAGGATGATATCCCTTCCCAGACAGTGACAGCCGCTTCCATCATGTTCACGGGACCGGCAGACCGTTCCCGGTATCTTTTCGGTATTGAAAATCCGATGTTCTCCATGTCCGAACGTTGGAACAAAATTGCTGCCAATCCGGCCTCCGCTTCTTCTTACGGTCCATGGGAAGAAGATAATGAAGGAGCCGCTTTCCGTCGCCAGGCCGTTACTTTCTCCCGTTCACTGCAGCAACGTTACGATTATCTGCACAAAAACGGCATGCTTGACGCCAAACGTCTGGCAGTCGGAGAATTCAGTACGAACTACGAAGGGGTGGATACAGCCGGTGTGGGCAACCAGTATGTGGTCCTGCGCCAGGACGCTTTGATTGCCCGTGTACTCGCAGTCCGCGACCTCACGCAGTATTTTCCCGTCCGCTATGGGATTCAGGACCATGACCTCGTGTTCAATGCCTTCTTCTCCGAAGTTTCCCAAGCTTACCAGCAGGGTGAAATCTGGAAGGGTGACATGAAGCTTGAGAACGAGATGGGTCATGTGGATGATGCGATGATTAAGCTCAAGTTCGGTCCGATGAAAGAACTGGAGCGCATGTACATCGCTTATCTGAACAAGGAAGGCTCCGATCCTATCAAGTGGAACATGATCGAGTTCTGCATCCTGAACTCATTGGAAACTGCGCAGGTGGAGCAGAACAAACGCCGTATGCGGGGTATCTATGTCAAGCCGGAAACGGGTGTCGCAGGCAGTTACCTGAACGCATCGACCGGAATCATATACACACTGGTCCGCTACATGCATGAGTTTAAGATTCTTCCCCATGACGATGAGTCCTATCGCAGCTACACGGCTTCCAACATGTTGGATTCCGTTCAGGAGTTTGTCGGCGATGTGGTGGCATCCTGCACAGAAGACATGGATCTTGACCGCCACGTCCTCTATCTGAATAAGACCCATCTTCCCTGGTGGATTAAGAATGTCCGCGCCAAATATGGAAAGGACATTGACTTTTCCGGTCCGGACAGTTACCGCAATGTGGTACCTGACACAAATATGCGTATCATCTGGTTGCCTTACCTCGGTCAGCTTCCCCTCATGTTCATGGATGTTCCGGGCAACCTCCAGTTCCTGGAATTCGTACCGGGCGAGATGCTCTCTATCAAGGTGAAAGAGGACATGGAACTGGTAAAGGCATGGTCCACCTGGAAAGAAGGCACCGCCGCTTCGTTCACCGGCCGCCGTTTTGACAGCCTGGAAAAACTGAAGGCCAACAATTACGAATGGCAGCAGATCTTCATAAACAAACCTACCGTCGATATGGCAGCGGACGCGACCACTGTCGATGCTTCAAAGGGATTCTGGCAGATAACAGCGGCCAACACTGGAGCCAAAGCGATTACGGATATTACGAATGCCAAAGCCGGTGTAGCCTACATCATTGAATGTGGCAGCACGAAGAATGCCACTACCATCGCCAAGTCGGACAAGTTTGCCGACATTACGGAAGCTTATACTCCGACCAAAGAGGGTGACTATATAATGGTAATCCTGAACAGTAAGGGTAACTTCTTGGAACTGGAACGTCAGGTAGGCGGTGTACGCAAGGTGAACGCTGCACTCCAGCCCAACATTCCTGGAGTCAGATAATTGGTTGTCTATAAGAACAGATTGTTTTCAGGTAGCGCGGGGCGGGTCCACTTAAGCCCGCTCCGTTTTTTATAACTTAAAAACTAAAATTGTATGAAAGCAAAAAGAATTTCAAATCCTTTCCGTAAAGGGAACCAGGCTGCCCGTAAGATGCAGGTCCGGTTTTTCCTTTCGCTGATGGTGCTTCTGGCACTCGTGTTTATTCTTGATATGGTCATGTCTCCCGGTTCTGTGCTGGGAATTTACGGATTTTCCGGTACCACACTGGCCGCCATGATGGTCATCGGTGACGTGGACGATGTATCCGACCGTAAGACGCACGGCTCGAATATAGCCTACAAGATTTACCTGGTGGATGTCGACCAGATAAATTCCGATGTACCCTTTCCGCTTCCAAACCAGCAGCGTGAGATAAGCACCATCCCGATGAAAGCCGGACAATACATGAAGTACTTTGCGGCGCACGATATTCCCACCTACACCTCAACCGGTGAGAAAGGTGACATTACCACCAGCGGAACCAACACTTTTGTTGCCGTCATGGGCGGCATGCGTGACCAGCTGCTCGATTTCATTGAACAGCATGCCGGAGGCAAGTTCATCATCCTTTTCAAGGAAGTGGGCGATGCGCAGTGGTATATTCTCGGCAACTATGACCGTCCGATGGTACTCTCCTCCTTCGAGTCCAAAAATGACAAGGACGGGCGTTATGTAACCTATACCTTCACACGTACAAGCATTGACCAGTACTACAAGTATACGGGCGATATTGTCCGTGCTCCGGCAGCTGCTCACACGGCTGGCGCAACGGCACTTGCCATTAAATCCACCAACAACCGTTATACCATCCCCGATGGCAATGAAGGCACATACGCCATTTCCACTGTCAGCGGATTGACAGCCAATGATAAGGGACGTTACATCACACTTGAGGGTACCGGTACCGACAAGGCGGCCACCATTGCCGACGGCAACAGCTTTGTGCTTGAGGATGGAGCTACCTGGACAGCCAAAGCGGGTTCTTCCATCACCTTCATGGTGCTTGATGCCTCTACACTTGTCGAGGTATCCGGCAGCCGTGTGCAGACAGCTTAGTAAAAAACACCTCTTACAAGTCAGCAGAATTCCCTTATAGGCAGCGTGTTGGCTTGTAAGACTTAAATCTGTATGTTATGTATAGTTTCAAAGAAAAGAAGACACATTTCGTGGCTCTCCGGAATCCGGATGTGGCACAATATGACCTTGAGTTACTGGCTAAAGAAGTTCCTGGATTTCCGCAGCTTGCCACATTCTCACGCAATCCCAAACGTTATGCCGATGATATCCTTTATGCACTGTTAGATTGTGCTACACGTGAGAAGATACGTGAGTATCGCCGGGCTATGATCGCAAAAGAGGCAGAAGATGCCGGAGAAAAGAAAACAGAAGCCCCTGCTGCGGAAAAACCGGCCGAAAAAAAACAGCAAATGCCCAAAGGGGAAACAACACATGCTGAAGGAACCGGTCCACATGACGACATTGAAAAGCCTGAAACAGTTCCGGCTGACAACTCGGCAGAAGAGTTGAAACAAGCGCTTGATGAAGCGGAAGCCCGTGCTGAAGAAGCCGAACAGCGTGCCGATGAAGCGGAGGAAGCCAGGGATGAAGCGGAAGCCCGTGCCCAGGAGACTGAGCAGGCGCTGGAAGAAGAGAAAAAAAAAGAGCCGGCCAAGGTTCCGGTAAAGTCCAAAAGCAAGAGGAATACCCGCAAATCGACTGGGACAACCTCTTCGACCCGCAAGTCCAAATAGCCACACTCATCTACAACGACCGCGTGGTCACTTGGAAACAGATGAAGCAGCTCGACGAAAGTCTGGAAAGAAAACCGCAGAAGCGTGACATCATGGACATGGTGGAACTGCGTATCCGTAATCTTCAGGCATTCGATGAGCTGCAATCGTTCAACGACACTGGGAAGTTCCTCTACATTCATCCGCTCATAGCCCACCAGTCAGAGAGAGCACAACTGGAGAAGCTGCTGCAGACGGACCCGCAGGAGTTCCTGCGCCTGCATAAGAATGTGACGGACAATATCCGCAGATACGAGTGTTACCTGAAACGCGCTGACAGGCAAAACAAGCGCACCCAAGACAAGGAGAATCTCCGACGTCACCGTGAACGGGAATCACTGTTCAAAGCAATATTGCAAAAATTCAATTCGAAGTAAAATGGAAAAGCTGATAGAAGTATTTAATTTGGGTGGTTTGCCTACTGCCCCGCTGGATTCGTTCTTGGAGCTTCAGGAGGACTTCAAGAAGTCTGATCCTGACAAATTATCGAAACTGCAGATGCTTATCATCACCCGTGGTTTCAAGTATGCATTCAAAGCCTGGCAGGATCCGGACGGAAAGCTCTGGATTATCGATGCCCATCAGAGACGGAAGGCACTGCTTGCATTGCGCAAGTCCGGGTTTACAATACCGGAAATACCTTATGAACCCATTTTTGCGGCAGACAAGAAGGAAGCGGTAGAGGAAATCGCAGCCTATAATTCCGAGTTTGCCACCAGGAATCCGGATACCCTGCTGTTCAAAAAATATAATATAGATTCTGACACCCTGCAGCGCTTCAACCTGGGTTATGAGGTCAAGACCACTGATTTCGGGCAGGTATCTCCCTTGTTTGCCCAAGAGCATGAGTCGGAAAATGTGCAGGAAGATGCCATCGATTTTAATGTTCCTGCATCTGAAGATACTGTAATTGCCAGACCCGGCGATATATGGTTACTCGGTAACCATCGTCTGATGTGTGGCGATTGCCGTTCCAAATCGGACATCACGGCGCTGGTGGACGGGCAGCATGCGGACTTGTGCGTCACGGATCCACCGTACAACGTGAACTATGAAGGCGGTACAGAGGAGGAACTCACCATCCAGAACGATTCCATGGAAAACGACTTGTTCGCCACCTTTCTCAGGCAGGTGTTCTCTGTCATGTTCGCCGTACTCAAGCCGGGAGGATCCTACTATATATTCCATGCGGACAGTGAAGGCGAGAATTTCCGGGCTTCTCTCAGGAAAGCGGGATTCAAGATTGCACAATGCTGCATCTGGGTAAAGAATACTATGGTGATGGGACGCCAGGATTATCAATGGCAGCATGAACCTTGTCTCTATGGCTGGAAACCGGGGGCCGGACATCAATGGAATTCCGACCGTAAGCAGACTACCGTCTGGAATTTCGACAAGCCGCAGCGCAATGCCATACATCCGACAATGAAGCCCATAGCCCTTATGGCATACCCCATATCCAATTCCAGCACTCCCGGTCAGATAGTCCTCGACATCTTCTCCGGATCCGGTTCAACCCTCATGGCATGCCAGCAGATAGACCGTATCTGTCATGCTATGGAGATAGACCCGAAATATGTTACAGCCACCATTCACCGATACCGCGCCATGTTCCCTGAACAGCCCGTCCAGTTAATCCGGAATGGAGAAATTCTTTCTGTTACAGATACCCAATCCTTGTTGAAATGAAAAAGGAACTCACTCTAACTTCAGACACTGATAAAGCCGTCCTGATAGGCGATGAATATGTATCCCAAGTGCGTACTTTCGGTGCTTTGGGATACACTCCCCACCGTATATGTACGCTTCTCGGCCTGCGTGGAAAGGAAAGGACGGCACTGACAGTCCGCTTGTTGATGCCCGGAGATGTATATTACGACGCCTACCGTAACGGTTGTGCCCTGGGAGAATACAATATCGATGCCGAACTTGCCAAGAAAGCCGAGACCGGTGATGTGTCGGCCATTGAGACCTTGGAAACACGTAAGCAGGAACGGACAGTCAAAGACTTAAGAAACCAACTCTTTGGAATATGACCAGACTCGACACCCTTGATAAGATACATCCGGACTTGATATCCGCATTCCTCACCACCGGGAAGTGTGATGGCATTCCTGCCGATGTGCAGTTATTCCTCAAGCAGCTGCAATGGGCGGCGGAGATTTACGAATACGAGCGTAACATCACCCGTGCCGCCAAGCAGCTGCGCCAGCGCATCAATGCCCAGCAGCAGATTAATGTGGATGAACGTACATGTAAGGCACGCATTTATGCGGCCATCAATTACTTCAATATCGACAACAATGTGTCCATCAAGGTGTGGGAGTCCAACTATGCCGACAAGTACGAGGATCTTGCCAAACTATGTGCGGCTGCCGGTGACTACAAGACCCAGGGCAAGTGCTATGCCGCCGCCCTGGAGTGCCGTCGCCGTGCCGCCGAGATTGCCGAAGCCGACCGTAACCTGGGGATCGTCTTCCTAATATCTCCCGAACTTACTCCGGAAGACCTGGGATACAGCAAGGCCTCCCTGAAGGAGATTGCCTCCAAGCACAATAAAGGCTTCTATCTGAACTTGATAGAGAACCTTCCCATCGAGAAGGCCGAGAAGAAGCGTCTGCTGCGCGATGCGGATATTGAGGAAGCTGAATACGAAGAACTTAATGAAGAGTAAGATGGAAACTGATATTGAAACCACTTCCCGGTTTGAGGAATACTACATGAACCAGATGCAGATACTGGTCAATGTCATCGATGCCAACAACATATTTGCCGAAGTGGCGCGTGCAGGTGGCAAGACGGAAGGTATCACCGGCCCACGTATCATCCGTGTGGCCAATGACATGCCAGGCGAGCTGTCGTTTCTGGTACATAAGACCTACGTTGCCCTGATGACGAACGTATGGCCCAACCTTCAGGCTTATTTCTCCAGGGAAGTCACCGTAGGTGGGAAGGTACGTTCCATGCTGGAGTATGGCATCGATTATGTGGTGGGCGAAAATAAGCTCCCTTCTCATTTCCGCAAGCCCCGATATCCCATATCCTACCCCAAACACAGTGTCGTTTTCCGGGATGGCCATCACATCCAGTTGGTAAGCTCGGACCAGCCGGAGTCCGTTGCCGGACGCTCTGCCGTCCACGCCATCATTGAAGAGATGAAACACAACAAAGGGGAGAAATTGAAAACCCGCTTGTTCCCTTCCCTCCGTGGTGCCAGTGCCGAAATACGCTGGTCACCTTATTACCAAGGAATCACGGGCGTATCCGATACCGCGCGTGTGGACCTCGGCGAAGATGACTGGTTCGAGGAATATGAGAAGAATATGGATACGAAACTGATGGAGGAAATATCTACAGTTGCGCTTCATGTAAATGCAGCTATCTATCAGAAATACAAACTTATAAATTCCCAACGGGAAACTACAAATCCCGTTACCCTTGAACGTATCCGTCTTGAAATCATCAGGCAGAATCGCATCATATCTTTATGGCAGCCCCGCCTGGCGGACATGCGCCGTAACGCCACGTTGTACGTCCGTGCCAGTTCCTTCTGCAACAAGGATATTCTCGGTCCGAAGTTCTTCAAGACGCAGCTTGAGACCTTGGATATGGACGAATTCCTCACTTCCATCTGCGCTATCCGCCATAAGGAGGTTATCAATAAGTTCTTCGCCAACTACAACAAGGAAAAACATCAGTATTCAGACAGCTATATTTATGAATCCATTCTACGACTTGACCTGCGGGAACATTTTCTACTCACAGCCCGCTATTTGAAGCACTACAACAAGCGTGACGAGCTACTGGTAGGATATGACCCCGGCCACTTTTCCAGCCTTGTTGTCGGGCAGGAAAAGGAATACGGCCGTCAGCTCCGTATTATAAAGGAACTCTATTGCTGTTACCCGGATGAACAGCCCGAACTCGCCCGTCAGTTCTATGAGTTTTTCGGTGCTGATTCCCTGAATAAGCGTATCATTCTCTACCCTGACCGTGCCGGGAACAAACGCCGTGAGGAACTGGAACAGATAACCACCGACAGCCGTGCCTTGAAGCGTGAGTTGGAAAGTTATGGCTTTGAGGTGGAACTGATGAACGAAGGGCAGGCCACCGTCTACCATTGGCAGCAGTTCAAGTTGTTGCTTCTTATGTTTGGAGGCCGGAGCAATGCCTTGCCGGAAATTTTAATAGACGAAAACGAGTGCAGGAACCTTTGCAGTGCCATTATGCTGTCACCGTTGAAAAAAACGGAAGGCCGCATCGAGCTGGACAAATCTTCGGAAAAGAAAGTGCCTCTCAAGAACCAGGCCGGGCTGACAACGCAGCTTCCCAGTGCCTTGATTTATCTTCTTTTCGGGCGTTATGGAAACAAAGTGTTGAGTGAATTATCGTCCATGCCGGACAATTTACCTGATAATTTGGCTATATAACGGCTGTTTTTCACTATAAAAATAGTCAGTATAGATACAATAATGGTATCGTTTGACATTAAAACAAACGCTTTTTGTTTGGAAACCAAACTTTTATGCTTTTGAAAAAGGAAAGCGTTTTCTTCGTGAGGCGCTGTTCAGCACGCACCGCTGAGTTTTGGGATTGCAAGGCATCCTCCAGCATTCCTCGGAAATATGACGGAGGGCGCTTCCCGTCCTTTCTCTCACAGCAGAATCCGGCTACTTTTGGGCATGGAAATGACAATGACCGGTCTCCAAGCGATGCAATGGGCCAAAGAGATTTCAAAGCTGCCTGACGGCTGCTTTACCATTGCCTTCTTCCCGTGTTCCAGGCATAAGGGGGAGGCATCAGCCACATTGACAGTTAAAGAAGGATGCAGATGGCGTACTCAACTGCCTGAAGAAAGATTCAGTATAGACAGTGACAACTTCTTTCTGTTTACAGACGCAGACGGGGAACCCAAGATGTGCTACCGTATTCTCATCAGGTACATGGGCTTTCCTCAAGATGGTTTCAAACTTCATAAAATAGATTGGTTATGAGTAAAAGCAATCTCAAAATGGTAGGCAACTTCGGTTGCTATCTTGACGATGACAATGTAATATCCTTCCAGATTGGAGACAGGCCAATGGCTTCAGTCCTGGAACCGGCCCCGATGTTCCCCCTGAGTGGAGGAAGTCTTCCGGATACGCAGTGGCAGAGCATCCAAGGATTCCAGGTGTGCAGCCGTGGCTTCAACAACATGAAATGCGAGGAAGTCGCGTCCGACATAAAGAAGAACCGGCTTCTGCCAAGACTGATTACCAAGCAGGTCAGCATGCTGTATGGCCATGGGCTTGCCGTGTACAAGCCGGCAATCGTGGACGGGAAACTTCAGAAACAGTGGGTTGACTGTCCGGAAATCATGGACTGGCTCAACAGTTGGGAACAGCGCGGTCTTGAATCGGGTTATAAGGAAGTGGCCAAATCAATCATCAAGAACTACTACTATTTCAGGGACTGTTTCGTAAAGTGGCGCTTCACAAAGGGAAAAGCAAGAGGGACGATGCCCGTTGCCGGCCTTGAATCCATGGAGAACAGACATTGCCGGCTGGCCACCACCAAGAAGGATGTGGCGACAGATGTTGTCTACTACCGGGATTTCCGCTACATTGCCGTAGGGCGTTGGGGGTATGGCACATCCACTTTCCGCATCTATCCGAAGTTTTCCTTTTCGGAGCTTGCCAATTACAGATTCGCGGCCATTTCCCATCACCGGGAAAAATCCGTGGATGAGTTCTACGGTGTGAACGAAACCCATGCCGGTACCCGCTCCTACATCAAGGGTTCCAACGATACGGCTGATTATATCAACTCCTTTTTACGTAATTCGCTTGCCGCCAAGATACACATTGTCATCCCCAATGCCTGGCTTGAGTCCAAGAGGATCCAGATAACCAAACTCTGCGACGAGAATAAACGGCGCAAGAAAAACAATGAGGAAGAACTGATGTACAATGGCATCGTGATTGGTTCGGAATTCAAGGAATCCACCCTGATAAAGTATCTGCAGTCTGAACTGCGCAAGATCTCCCGCTATCTGTCCGGTGCAGACAACCAGGGTAAGGCGTATGCGACAATCAGCTTCAAGAACAGCCAGGGCGAAGAGGAACGCTGGAAGATAGAGACGGTTGATTTGAAATACAAGGAATATATCGATGCCTTGATATCCTATGACAAACGCGCCGATGAGGTGCTGCTGTCAAGCGTGGGACTTGACTCCTCCATATCCAGTGTCAGCAAGGACGGGGTCATATCCAAATCAGGAGCCGATGCGTATTACAACTATCTGATATACATTATGTCACTGACATCGGAAGACGAAATCTGCTCCGAACCGTTCAATATGGCCATACAGATAAACTTTCCCCATTTATACAGCCAGGGGTACCGTCTTGGATTCTATCGCGAAGTTCCGGCACGCCAGGAAGATGTTTCACCTCAAAACAGACTAAATCAGCAACAGTCATGAGAATATTGGAAGAACTGTTTACCACCATTTCGGAATTTCGGAAGTATGCTCCCTATGCAGAGAGCAATGTCACTTTCGACCAGCTCAATTCGTCTGCCATTTCTGCGAAAAAGCAGATGGTTATCATCCTTACCAAAGATGTCTACACCGAACTGACGGCAGACGAGGGCGAATTGAAGGAGGCCCTGCGTCTTGCGATGGCCAATCTGACCATGGCCAAACAGCTCATTTTTGATGTTGTATCCAAGCGTAAGGATGATGTCGATATATACAAGCATGAGCAGGAAAGCATGCGCAGGTCGTATATTGAGAACTATTATAATGCCATGGATACTGTCATCCAATTGCTTGACAACAGTCAGACCGTGCCCTCCTGGAAAGAAACGAGATACAAGAAGATGCTTGATGTTCTTAAAATAAAGAGTACGGAGGAGTTCGACATGCTGTATACGATAGACATGTCCTATCTGTTCTTTTTCCGGACTATACCGATCCAGAGCGAAGCGCTGGATGACGGGATATCGGCCTATTTTGAGCGGGCAGAAAAAAAGGAAGAGATACTGCGTCTGCTCAAACGATGCCTCGCCAAGCAGACCATAGCCATTGCCCTGCGGCGTTTTGATATTCTCGATTTTCCAAGTACGATTCGCAATTTATTTGAAGACTCAAAAGTTATGCGATATGGTACTCAAGAGCAAGAACGTTTACTTGCTCTGTCAGACTCTCTGCTTGAAGAGGTGAAGCGGGAACTGGCCAATATAGATCTGCTTTTGTCAACGGACAGTTCCGGCTCTGTAGATACGAACACATCCTTTAACCGTCCGGACGACATAATAATGCTGATGCCATGTTGACAATAGATTTTATAGCAAAAGGAATGCAATACAGCATCCCCAATTCCTGGGATGGATTAACTCCTTATCACTTCCAAGCACTCATGCGTGATATACAAAGGTTTGCGGATGGAAAAATATCCGTCGGCATGGTCCGTGCGAATTATGTTTGCCGGATTATGGGATGGAATCTTCAAAAAATAAGGAATACGGATGGATGGGCAAATGTGGCCTGGCTTGCAGAGCAGGTGACATTTCCGTTCACGATTGTCTATCCGGATAATGATGCAGCACTCCAGGAATTGGATTCTGAAACATACAGACTCTGTAAGAAGATACCACCACACCGGTTGCATGGAATAACCATATCCAGGTATCTGGACAGACTGGACTACAAATATGCAGTAGACTCATGTTTCTGCAAACAACTGGTTCCGGCGATACATCTTGAGGATGAAACTTTTTTTGCCTATAATATAGAAACCATGTTCAACCGTCTTACTTGCTCGCTTACGGCACTCCAGTTCATAGAGGCACGTGGTCTCCTTGGATGTCCGAAAGAGCAGCTTCCGTTATTGGCCGCTATCCTTTACTATCCGGACTGGTATTCATCTGCCGGAGCGCATAAGTTGGCACAGAAGTTCACTGGGCTGCCGATGGATGAGCTTATTCCCATAGCCTTCAATTTTCAGGCCTTCATCAATTATCTGTTTACCAAAACTGAGTTCAAGTTGCTTACAGAACTTGAGGAGACCAAAGTTTCTGCCATTTCCACGGGTGCACTTGAGTCTCTGTACAACTTGAGTTCAGACGGGTTTGGGGATATTGAAACCATCGAACACATGAATGTCATCCAGTATTTGACCATCCTCCGGAAAAAAATTATTGATACGGTGCGCAGCCTGCATGCGGCCAAAATGGATAAAGCGGATATTGCGAGAGAAACCAGACTTCCAATTCACATAATAAATGAAATCCTATGATACTTGATTTGCTCAGATATTTTGCCCGTTTTCCCAAAAAGGAAGGGGTTGTCTCCATGTTCGCCAACGGCTCAAGTGACTTTATCCAATATGCGGAACTGCTTGGGCATGTCAAAAAACTCCCGGAACCGATAATGCCCGAACTTGAGAATCTTGTTTTCGGGCAGTCATACGAGTACGTGAAGAGGCGCGTCGATAATATTACCGGTAACTATCTGTTCGTGGATTTCGGAGAATTCACATCAAGCCGTGACACACACAACTCCATTCTTGACAGCCAGAAACTTGCCGCCACCATAGCCATGAAAGTTTCGGATTCCGCAGACATGGTTGAGACGGCCATTGCTTCTGAAATAACATTGTCTCTCCTTGCGGAACTCAGAAAAAGGCTTATCCTCGATTCACGGTCTGAGGATTTGCCATGGCTTGATAAGATATCTGAGAATCATGACATTATCCCTTTTGTCTCATCCGAATTCAAATCCATAGGTTGGACACTCATGTTCAGTTCTACCGCAACCGATTTGTTCAATGCCAAACCTTCCCTTAATGAGTAGCTGATACTGTTGTGCCAATCATTAAATAATTCAGAAACTTTTTGTTCATGCTATTTATTTCCATCCTGGCTGTGGGCTGTCGAAGTTCGCGGTCAGGAGCTACTCCTGATTACTCTTTTCCGTCATCCCTACCACGAAAAATAATCATTTTTTTACTCAAGCTAAACAAAGCTAACACACTGATAATAAACAAGATATTACTACGTTATGCGCGTTAATAGTGTTACCTTAGCTGTACGAAAAATAAAGGATAAAACATTATGAACGAACAAGTTACAAACATTCTTAACCAGAGCATAACAAAGACGGCAAAGATACAGCAGCTCCTTCTTTTAGGTCTGACCCGCCGCCAGGTAGCCGATTTGGTAACAAACGGAAATTACGGTTTCGTGCAGAACGTATATAAGAAAATGCTGGAAGCCGGAAGATTCGGCCAGCAACCGGCCATCGCAGCCTGCCCCGAATTGGACTATACTTTCAACAGACGTTTCGGCATCGAGATAGAGGCATATAACTGCGAAAAGGGAGTTCTTGCCCGTGAACTTCGTGAGGCCGGAATTGCAGTTGCAGTGGAAGGTTACAACCATAACACCCGCGACCATTGGAAGCTGGTTACAGACAGAAGTCTTAGAGGGAACGATACTTTCGAGCTGGTAAGCCCAATACTTGAAGGGGAAGCCGGATTGCAGGAACTTCAGAAGGTATGCTGGGTGCTCGATTATTGCAATGTGAAGGTGAACGACAGCTGCGGCCTTCATATACACATGGACGCTGCAGACTTTACCATTGAAACCTGGCGCAACCTTGCAATAACTTACCGCCGCCTCGAACCGGTAATCGACTCCTTTATGCCGGGTACCCGCCGGAACAACAGATATTGCAAATGCCTTACCGGAATTTCAGAACGCAGTATAACGGAGGCAGAGAACATCATGCAGCTACGTTCAGCCTTTGGAAACGACCGCTACCACAAATTGAACCTTGAGGCTTACGCACGCCACCGCACAGTTGAATTTCGCCAGCATTCGGGTACCACCAATTTCACAAAGATGGAAAATTGGATACGGTTTGCCGCCAACATGATTACCTTTGCAAAATACGGCATGGTGAATTCGGGATGCCCGCTTTCAAATATCCCCTTTCTGACAGCCGACCAAAAAGTATTTTTCAAATTGAGAACCAAAAAATTAGCATAATATGATGACAACTTACACTTTGCAGGATGGCGGTATAATTGCCGCCTCCTGCCCTGCAGACTTTGTAACCAAACTCCGTGAAAGCAGCCGTTTCGACAGTGAATGTACCGACCAGGAATATATGTACCATTTCGCCGACCGTTTCCATGACCAGACGGGGCATGTAGTCCGAGCTGATACCCCGGAGCATTTTTTGGAGGATTTGCTTTCCAACGGGTATATGAAAGTAGAATAATCCCCTCCAAACAAAAGAAGGCTTCCAACTTGTGTGAAAGCCTTCTTTTGTTTGATGTGGTCGGTAGAACGAAAAATCCCCGTAGCGGTTCATACTACGGGGATAAGTTGTCATAAAACGTCTCTCAAGATATGGAGAGTGAACCTAATTGTTTGCTTATATCCTGGAGAGCGAAGTTGAATGTCTCCAAATCCTTTTTGCTGAGCGTATAAACTTTACCCCTAACTTTGCTGCCATTGATACGTTGGCTAAGCCATGCGGTACTTTTACCGAAATACTTCTTGGCAATGTATCCCAATGGAATGATTTCCGTATAGGGAGCTATTTGTTGCTTCAATGTGATATAGTTGTTCAATTCTTCAGCTTCTGATGAAACCTCCTTGTAGCCATTGATTAGGAAATCGGCTATTGCATCAACATCTTTTTGATCTGTGTATTTACTGGTTATTTCATCAGAGAGAGCAACATATTTCTCCATAGCATCCGGTGTGCCGGAGTGAGCGATTTCATGCAATTTCTTCAAATCATCTTTAAGTGCCATAAGCTTATTGTTTTGTGCTCCCCTTATGGGGAGCTTGTTTAACTTCATTTTTCCAATTCTTTCAAAACCTTTTCTAAAAGTGCTATCTGTTTGTCTGTTTCCAGTTTTGCATCCAAGAGTTCATCCATCTTCTGCCTACTCATTTGGTTTCCTGCATTCTTGAAAGTGTGTTCATACATTTTAGATAACAATTTTAACTGGGTAAGCTTTGCAACCAGTTGCATTTTTGTTTCTTTTTCCATATCTCTTTGTTTTAATGACAATGCAAATATACATAAACATTTCTTTATGCGCAAATTCCATAAAGAAAATTTTATGTATTTCTTCTTTATTGAACAAAAATGCATTTTCTGCACATGAAAATTTTAACATGTGCAGAAATGGGGTATATTTGCACTTATAGGAAGCCTATCAGGAGTCCTATTATCAGACCCGATAAAAAGCATATCATGATGATGATTGGAAGCCAGCTGACAGATTCTTTCAATAAGTTGAAATCCGTACATACTTTATTGATTCTATTCTCCAACTGAGTTAATTTGTATTGGTCTTGCATAACTTCTTTCTTTTATTCCAAAAATAATCTTTTTCTTTTGCCATTCCAAAAACTTTTGTGATATTTGCTATCGACCAATATCAACCAACTAATTCAATTCCTCATATCGTGTAATCCGTATTCAATCGGGTTCCGGGTGGTTCCGGTGGTCGCACGATATGAGGAATTGATTTTTCATTTACATGATTGCGGACGAATTATTAGATGGGCCGTTAAATGTTATGAGATTTCATAATACAGAACGTAACCAAGATTTTGATACAGACTGGATATCAGACATGGATACCAAGCAGATAGAGGATATGGTATTCACTCTACATGCTTATGGTTACATAACTTACAAACATAAACCTAAGAGTCATCATACCGCTTATCTTTGCCGGTTGACACCGGAAGGTATGCGGTTCTGTCAAGAAGGTGGGTTCAGGGCTATCGCTGAAAAGAAGAAAAAAGAAAAGAAAGAAAAATTATATAAGGTAGTAATTGCTGTTATATCTACAATGGCGGCTACGCTTGCAATAATAGAATTCTTGTTATAATAATTAATAGTATAGCCACAATAGCTAATATTTCAAATATGATTAGCAATATGGATATTACATCATCTATAGAAAATCTTTTGCTCCAGCATTTTTTGCATTGTTGGTTGAATAAATAGTTCGGGCTTTCCATTATTTTTTTTCTTTTGCTACAAAAATAACCTTTTTCTTTTGCCATTCCAAAAACTTTTGCCATATTTGCAGTGCTGTAACAGTTGGTTGAGCTGTTTTTTCAACCCCGACCGGACAAACGGCTATTTGTCCAAATACGAATTTGGGCTTTTTTTATGCCCATAGGTTTGCTCCAGACATGAATGTCGCCAGCAAATTCATATACGAACAAGAAGACATTGCGTAAAGTATGATGCATATACTTATACGGCTATCATTCCCGAACATTTATTCCAACGCTTCGGCGGGGTTGAATCAACTGTTGCAGCAACGGGTTTGGTAGCCGTTCTTTTTTTCTGCCATTTGCTGTAACAGTTATTCGTATATGAAAAATCAAATTTCTGGCATTCTCAACGTGCCTGCCTCCGGCATCCCTACCGTGGGCGAATCTGTTAACGCTCTTACTGAGCAAGTGAATAACCTCCAACGCAAGTACTACCGTGCTTTGGCTCCCGACTGCGAAGTCAAGACCGAAGCAGACCGCTGGTACTTCCGCGCCATCCTATGGGCATGTGCCGGGATGGTGTTCCCACCATTGGTTGTGGTCACTGCATTGTGCGTTTATAAGGCAAAGAAGTGCCAGAAAGGAGGTGCCAAATGAACCGTATCAAGTCTATAACACAAAAAGACATTTATGTTCAAGCCGAACGTCTTTGCACAGGAACTGAAACAAGTGAGTATAAATATTGCCTTGCTTATTATGGCAACTATGTGATGTGTGACATCTCTGCGGAGGATGCCCGTGAAATCATTGCCTGCCTGCAGCATGCGCTTGATGTTAATGAGAAAGGAGGACAAAATGAAAAATAAAGAGCAAGAACAGAAAATTACCGATATCAGTATCCATATAGCATCCTTGTCCGCATCGTTCAAACCTGCCCCGGATGCACGCCATGCCACCCATTGGTTCACTACGGATGAAGTCTACGACGCCATTCGTCGCATTGATCCTGGAGCGCATATTAGTAAGGAGCAGGTTCATCAAGCCATGCTTGATGCCGGTTATAAATACCAGAACCGTCCTGGTTCATCAGGACTGGACTTCCGGTGGATGCTCCAAGCGAGAAACTAAATACTACTGTCATATAGGGGGTAATTGTTCGTGATGAATAGTTGCCCCTTCGTTTTATGTCCTTTCCGTACCCCCTCCCCTATTCTATCTTTGCTGGAAATAACAGTGAATATGATTACAGACCAGCTTGTCAGAGAACGTTTTGTCCATGATATAATGTCTCAAGGCATCAACCTTATTTATGAAACACAAGAAAAAGTTGTGCGTACATATCTCAACTCACGGTCTGGTGACCTGGTGGCACATCTTCAAAAACGTCCGTTCATTGCCCAGGAATCAGATACGAAACAAGCCTATTATCTGCGTATATTCCCATATCTCCGCTTCCTTGACATCTATTATCGTCGTAGAGCCAGTGACCGTATTTCCCGTCATATTCGCCGTAATCTTGCTCTTTATAACCGGGTGGTCTGGGGAGTGCTGTATCATGAGACATTCCCGGAAATAAAGTACGGTTTCACGGAAGAAGTTCGTACCAATATTCGCAAGGAACTGGAGCAGGCCCTTCAATATGAAAACTCAAACTGGTAACATTATGGCAAAAAAGCATTTATCCGAAGACGAAATCAAACTCATAATCTCAGGTGACAGTTCTAAGCTTCAGGAAGAGCTACATACACTGACCAAGGAAACCAAGGCTTTGAAAAAGGAAGAGGCCGAACGCCGCAAGGCTATGGTGGAGCTCGAAGCCCAAGGCAAAAAGAACACGAAAGACTATCAGAACCTTGCGAAAGAGTGCAAAGAGTATACTGCCAAAATTTCCAAAAACAATGAGAAAATAAGTCTGCTGACCCGTAACTTGAAAGTCAACGATCTCACCATGAGACAGCTCAAGAAAGAAGCTAAGGAGCTTTCCGCTGCTTTGGATGATATGACTGAATCTGCGAATCCGGAAGAATATGCCAAACTCAATACCCGTCTCAGAGAAGTCCGTGCCCGCATGAGCGAGTTACGCAGTGCAGGTAACAACATGAACAATGAGTTCGGCAACAGCGTGAATTGGATGTCCAAGTTAAAAATGGCAGCCAAGGCTTTCATTGCCGTTAAGGTTGTCGGATGGCTTAAGGATGTCCATAACCAGGCATACGAGACACGCAAGGAATTTGCCAAATACGAGGCAGTCCTTCGGAATACTTTCCAGTCGCAGAAGAAGGCCAATGATGCCATGAAGATGCTTCAGCAATTGGCAGAAGACACCCCATCGTCCTTGCAGGAATGGACTGAAGCATATATCAAGCTGGTTAATCGTGGGGTCAAGCCTACCAGCCAGGAGCTTGTCAACATGGGAGACCTTGCCGCTTCCCAAGGAAAATCCGTCGATCAGCTCATTGAGGCTATACTTGATGCGATGACCGGGGAGAACGAACGTCTGAAGGAGTTCGGTATCAAGGCTTCCAAATCCGGGGAGACTACAAAGTTCTCTTTCCGAGGAGTGACTACCGAAGTGCGCAATTCTGAGGATGCCATCAAGGATTATCTTCTTTCTCTCGGTCGTGTCGACGGCATTGCCGGTTCCATGGCCGTGCAGATGCAGGAACTTGAAGGAATCCAATCCAACCTTGGAGACACAATGGATGCCTTTTTCAATAAAGTAGGAAAAAAGCTGGAGCCGTTCTGGAAATCCATGTTGAAGTATGCCAATGGATTCTTCACTAAACTTGGGGAAATGTTCACCACTTATACGGAAACTTACGAAAACCATTTCGACAAGATGGTACAGCTTGAGAGCGCATTGCCGGGACTGTTGAACCGATACGAGGAACTGGTTGGCAAGTCCTCACGTTCAGCCGAAGAACAGAAAGAACTGGCCAGCGTCATCGCCCAGATAAAGAATATGGTACCCGGCGCTGTTTCCGCTTTCGATGAGTATGGACGTGCAATTGCCATCTCTGGAGAAAAGGTCGAAGAATTTCTAATAAAACAACGTGCCTTGCTCAAATTTGAAAATCAGAAAGCGATAAAAGAAATCACAAAACAAATAGAAAACTATCGGAAAAAAATAAAGGAGTTACAAGAACTGTACACCTATGGGAGGACCAACATGGTTAGCCAGGGTATGTTTGCTTCTCCCATCATAACGGTAGATAAATCGGATGCAATGAAAAAAGCAATAGCTGAAGAGATTGAGAATTACAGCAACATGCTTTTGGGTGCCGAAGAGAAATTGAAACAACTGAACGGCCAGACTATTGAAGAAACCGTCAAGAACCAGCAGAAGCTTGCAGAAGCACGCCAGAACTTCAACAAGATGGAGAAGGTTCAGTTGCAAGCCTGGATAAAGAATAACAAGGACGCAGCTGGCGAGTATGTGGAAATAGCCCAGGAAATATACAACAAGCGTTTTCCGGCAGAAGATTCTGACGCGACCAAGAAGAAGGCTGACAAGGCACTGAAAGAACAAGTTGAAACCGAGAAGAAAGTCTTGGCAGACCTCGCGGCTCTACGTGACCAAGAATTAACGGACGAGGAACGGAAGATTACCGCCGTAATGAATGTACAGAAACTGTTACTGGCAAGACGGCAGATGACGGAAAAACAGTATGCTGTATGGATGACCACACTTGGCAGCAACTTGGCAGACCGTCGTCTTGCCATTGAGAAAGAATACGCCAGCAAAGCAGAGAAGCTGGAATTGAAAAATGGGGAACTGAAAGGGCAAGCGGTGAAAAATGCAGCCAGGCGTGTGGAACAAGCAGAACAAAAATCGTTCGAAGCGCGTCTGAAAGCAGAGCAGACTTACCGGGACAACATGGAAGCTATCCGGGAAATGGCAGAACATACACCGACCACCCCCGAAGCACGACTGGAGACAGAATACCAAACCAGACTACAGATGCTGAAAGCATACTACCAGGCTTCACTGGTGTATGCCCGACAACACGGGGAGGACGAAGCAGCCGTAACAGAAATATATAATCAGGCCAAGCTGAATCAGGACAGACTGTACAAGGAAGAAAAGATAAGACTCGCCAAGAAAACATCTGAAGAGTTGAGGGCATTACAAGGTAATGATATTTCCCAACAGTTCACGGATATATACAATAATATAGAAAATTTGAAGGAGGCAATCAGTAACGCCAATTTCGAGGGGATGCTCCAAAGTATCCAGGGTATTGTAAATTCTGTCTTGGGTGGGCTGAGCAATTCCTTCAATACTTTCAAGCGGATTGAAATAGATAATGTAGAGGCAAAATATGATGCAGAGATAGAGGCTGCGCAAGGAAATGCCGAAGAAATAGAACGTCTGGAGCAGGAAAAAGCCCAGAAGAAGCTGGATATTGAAAAAAAGTATGCAGATGTTCAGTTTGCAGTAAAGGCTTCCCAGATTATTGCCAATACTGCGATGGCCATAATGATGGCTTTAGCCCAACTGGGACCGATTGCCGGACCGATTGCAGCAGGGGTAATGGCTGCCACCGGAGCTGTCCAGTTGGCCGCAGCCAATGCGGAACGGGAAAAAGTCAAGAATCTGACTCTTTCCGGCAGTAATTCCGGCAGTTCCGGTACCGGCGCACGCGTTGCCACTGGTCGCCAGTCCGGAGGCAAGATTGATGTCCGGCGCGCTCAGGATGGAAAGCTCTTTCCCGATGCCGACTACGACCCTGATGCACGGGGATTCATTGACCGTCCTACTGTCATAGTAGGTGAAGGGCCTTCCGGACAATCCAAAGAATGGGTGGCCAGCAATGCAGCTGTAAGCAACCCTACCGTCGCACCGATACTTGACATACTGGACAAGTCCCAGCAGGCCGGTACCATAAGGACACTTGACCTTAACCAGGCAATCCGTGCTCGAATGGCCGGTTATTCATCCGGTGGCTCCATTGATGCCCAGAAATCTGCAGTGCCGGTACCGCCTGCGCCATCAGGAACCTCTCTGCCTCCAAGACTGATGGAACGCCTGGCCAATGCAATCATCCGTATTGATGAAGAAGGCATCCCGGCATCCGTCACTCTATCTGAACTTGAACGCAAGCAGGAATTGCGGAACCGTTCGCGTAAAATAGGAAGCAAATAACATTTCATCATGAAAATAGTACATTCTTCAGGAAAAGCCTATCAACTGGCACCTGACACGCAAATTGAAATCGAACGTCCGAATCTGTTCTTCAATGATTATGGTGAGCAGTCACTTCCGGTGGATCTCCCGGATACAGACCTGAACCGGGAACTGACCGGTTACCCCGATATGGTGGCCAACCGTAAAAAGCCGCAGACAGACATCACATGCAGCATCCGAGACGGTGACTACTGTGTGACCGCCCGGCAAGCCATACTCGGTGCCAAGCGGAAAGAGAAGATAACGACGACATTCTACATGAACGAGGGCAGTTTCCTTTCGCGCATCGAGAAAGTTGCCGTACCGGCCGTTTTCGGCAGCGAGACCGTACCCGGAGTAGAAACCGTAGAGCAGGGTATCAACTGGTGCCGTTCGTTGCTCGACAACACCAATCCGCATTTCACCCTCTTCCCCGTCATCATCGAGCTGGACGGGGAAAAACGCGGAGTGAACGTCACCTGCGTAATGGACGAGAATGGAAGGCCGATGCAGGTCCGTCCCAGAGTCACAAGGAAACAAGGCTTATACAACTCATATGCCCGTACAGAGAAGGTGGACAGCCGTATAATCACACTTGATCCCGGTTACTACATTACGCCCTTCATCCGTGCCACCTACCTACTGGAACGTATCTTCTCCTATTTCGGCTATACCTTGCAACCGAATTTTTTCACCGAGACCGAGCCTTTCAAAAGCATGGTGTTCATCAACAATACTGCCGATGCGCTGGTGAACGGTACCATCCTGCTGGCCCACCTGGTGCCCGACTGCCTATGCTCCACCCTGCTCGAAGTCTTTCGCAAGAAGTTCTGTTGCGAGTTTGTTCCAGACGAAGTGGCCAAGACTGTCCGCATAGAGTTTTTCAAAGACATGATAGCCGCACGCAACCCGACAGACTTGACGTCTTGTCTGGCCGGACAACCGGAAATCAATTACGAGACAGCCCGTCAGCTGAAGCTATCGTCAAAGAGCTCCCTCAGCAATGGAAGCACTCTTGACAGCACCACCGAGCTGGAGCGCAAATACCCCACGGCCTACTATGACATGGCATCCGGCAGATACGTAAGGATGGGTTATGGCAGGGAGGGCGTCATCAGGGTAGTGTCCGACGGAAACCTGCCGTTCTATGCCGGAGAAGAAGGACTGGATGACTATGAAGTGGAGGTGCCCGACAGTCAGTTCTGTTTCGACAGCCTAATGTTTTTCGTGCAGGGCACTATCAACGGAAGAGAATACGGGAATTCCGTAACTGCCCCCTATATCGGAGAAGGAAGGATGCTCAACAGTACTATCCGGGTAGCAGACGAAAGTACGAAAAGTGAGGAAAGTGAGGAAACGACAAGCGATCCCTACCTGACCGAAACCTCCCATGACCAGAATCCCATGCTGGCTTTCGCCTTGAATGACAGTACCGGACTGCCCGTCGGGGCAAACCACGATGCCGCGCGTGGCTACTCCCTTCTGTACAATGGCCCTATCGGTATCTATGAAAAATTCTGGCGAGACTTCGACACCTTGCTGCGCAATGCCCTGCACAAGGTAACAGTTCCGCTACTGATGACGAACACAATGAAGCAAGCCCTCCCCGTCTACCGGAAAGTGGCACTGGGCGGTTCGGAATACCTCATCGACGTGCTAAAGTACACTCTCGGAGGCAACAATATGCCAATGGATACAACGTTGCTCACTACGCAGCTCCAGGAGCCCGTAACCATGGCCATGGACGAGAGCGAACGGATGAAGATGCCTGCCTACAAGTGGAAGGTAAACTGTACGCTATCCGAAATGACGGAAGACGAATGGACAGCAGCAGGCTTCGAGGCGGGCGCGTTGGTGGACATGACCATCGTTTATCTTGCACCGCCCACCGAGAAACAGTATGCCGCAGGCGGACAGTACCACAAGCGGACGGACTACTACAGCTATATGTATTATCCACGCCGGGGAGAAGGTGAAATCTGTTATAGAAGAGTGTCCGTTTACATGACTCCCCAATTGATTACAGATTAAGGCGGTTGATGATGCGTTGTCCTTTCTGCATGCAATCAATCCACATAAATTCGCACCAAAAACAGAATGTAAAATGAATATCATCCAACAGCCCGACATGCTGTCGCTCTCGATGAACCTGAAGAATTTCATCATCGGCTCTTCCCGGCAGACGACATTCACTCTGAAGGCCGGCGACAAAGAACTGGTGTCTCAGGTATATGCTCCTGATGAAAACGGAGTGATGGAGATAGATATACATGAAATTGTACACTCGTTTCTGTCATACAGCTTGAAAGACATCGGAGAGGTATATCAGCAAACCAACCTGGTTGCCGATTTCACAGCAGTCATCGACTCCACTGAAATCACCTTTCGCGTTATCCGCTCTGGAGTGGACCGCTTGACTGACTCCGCCACCAATTTCCTGACACAGAATTTCCTCACCTGGCAGCCGAATGTAAAGCCGGTCACTTATTATTCTCCGGAGTTCCTGACCTACTATGCTGTGGTTGCCGGTACAGTCAAACTCCGCGCATACTTTACTGATGAGTCTGGAACTGTTAAATCTCAGACTGATTATACTGTTACAGAATTGATGCCAGGTATAGCTTATACCATGCCTCTACAATACTCTGTCGTTGCGGGATGGCTGGAACATAAATTACCTGCATATTATGATGTATGGGTCGAGAACACCTCCGGCCAGCGTCTTACATATATACAGCGTTACTATGCTGAGGATATGCGCTCCGAGCAGGAACAGTGGATATTATTTGAAAACTCTTTGGGAGGTGTCGATACATTCCGGGCATATGGTAACACTGTATTCAATGGCGAACACACGCATAATATTGCTGAAATTGACGAATTTTTTTCAGAATACCGTGTAGACACAGAGAGGAAGTTTCAAAAAAACACTGGTTACCTGAATGGAGATGAGCGCAAATGGCTGCTTGATTTCTTCCCGTCAAATGGCAAGTATCTGTACGCCGGTAATTATTTGCGCCGGATAGTCGTAACAGACAGCAATGTCAGCTATACAGACCGCGAACTTCCAAGCAATTATACGTTCACATTCAAGTATGCCGACGCTCGTCCATTACTAAATCTTTCCCGAACCGATGTCCCTACAGACGTTCTCAACATTACCGTACCTGAAGTCGGTTCTTTTACAGTGCCCCCTCGGCTTGCTGAATTTCCCCATCTATCGTTATCCGGGGGGGCACTGTTTCCTGTTCAAAATCCGTATTCAGAAAAATGGTCAACAACATCTGTGGATGCCATTGCTTATTTTTTGGCAGATTTTATGTCCCGCGTTTATGGCTCTGGTGGTGGAGTCGGTCACAAACACCGTAACTATGATTTGCTTGAGTTGCTTTCATATATTGAGAACTATCTATTGGTAAATGGTCAGAAGATAAAGGCCGGTTACGCGGACAAAGCCGGTTACGTTGAAGGAATGGAGGATATGTTCCTTCGCAAAGACCAGTCTGACGGCACAAATTTTCTGTTGAAGTTCGGCGAGTTTATCGACTCTATGGTCGCAGGCAAGGGTGCCGGAATATTCCCTGACGGCCGTATGCAGCTGTCCCGCCTCGAGG
>ERZ791825.97-NODE-97-length-94700-cov-40.524898_pt1 | contig 94700 bp, 74 predicted proteins | sample MGYA00510298_ERZ791825 | MGnify/ENA primary metagenome ERZ791825 (study PRJEB30046, sample SAMN00792010) | human gut metagenome | study: EMG produced TPA metagenomics assembly of the A metagenome-wide association study of gut microbiota in type 2... | reverse complement strand
ACTATAAGCAAAAGGACGAATGAAAAAACTCTCGTTTTTTCACACGCCCTTTTTCTTTTTCATTACATATAAAATTCTGACTTGTGAGAGGCGCTTATATCTGCCCTTCACAACCTATAAAAGCACCACAGAATCTGCGACACTACGTCCGTCAAACTCCGGTTTAATTCTTCTTGCCAAGAGTGACAGAGATTGTCTGCTCCTCATACTGTCCATTGGATGATCTTTCAATCACCACATCCACCGTAGTACCTGCTGCATAATACTGCATATTGTAAGAAAGCTCCTCCATGGAAGTGACATCTTTTCCATCAAATTTTGTGATAATATCGCCTTTCTGGATACCAGCCTGCTCTGCGGCAGCTCCTTCCATGACCTGTGCGACATAAACACCGGTTGGCATATTATATGTTTTTGCAACATCGCTTGTGACATCTACACCTGCGATACCGAGATATGCACTGTTGGATTCGTCAACTTTTTCTTTTGTGATAAGTTCTTCAATAATTGGTTTTGCTGTATCCATTGGGATTGCATATCCAATGCCTTCAACAGAAGTGTCTGAATATTTTACAGAGTTGATTCCGATCACTTCCCCTGCTGTGTTTAATAATGCACCACCACTGTTACCAGGGTTAATTGCTGCATCTGTCTGGATCAGTTCTGCTGTATAATTGGTGCTGCTGGAGGAATCTGAAACAGAAACTTCACGGTTTAATGCACTGATCACACCGGTTGTTACAGACTGTCCGTAACCAAGAGCATTACCGATTGCGATACAGGATTCACCCACTTTTAATGTATCAGAAGAACCAAGTGTTGCAACCTTGATCTCACTCATTGTATCATCTTTAATACTGCTCAGGGCAACTTTTACAACTGCAAGATCCGTAGAAGGATCTGTACCTTTAATCTCTGCACTGACCGTATCATCATTTGCGAAAGTTACAGTAAGGCTGTTTGCTCCCTCGACAACATGATTATTGGTGGCCACATAAAGATACTCATTATCCTGACTTACAATAATACCTGATCCACAGCTTGTGCTCTCATAAGTCTTGGATTGTCCCCAGAAACTCTGATACTCTGTCTGGCTTACATTTGTAATTGCTACGATAGAAGGCATTACTTCATCGACAATATCTGAAACATCTGTTGCTACATAGGAAGATGAGATTGCTGTCGGCTGTACGGTAGAATCATCTCCGGTAGTCAATGAAGCCTGCACATTGCTTGCATTTGTTGTTCCAAAAATTTTTCCGGATGCATAATTGACACCTGTCATGACACCGCCTGCAACCAGTCCAAATACAAGTGCAAGTGCTGCACATTTTGCAAGCTGTTTTCCAAATCCACCCGGTTTTCTTTCTTTCTTTTTCTTCTCCGGTTTTGGATTGCTGCCATATGCATAACTCTGATAACTGGTATTGCTTCCATATGTTCCATAGTTACTGTTCTGGTTTCCATAGCCTGTACTCTGCTGATTGTTCTGGGTGGTTCCGTATCCAGTGTTCTGCTGGTTGCTCTTTGTATTTTCGTATCCAGCGCTCTGCTGATTATTCTGGGTACTACCATATCCATAACTCTGATTGTTGCTCTGGGTGCTTCCATATCCAGTGCTCTGATTGTTGCTTTGAGCATTTCCATATCCTGTGCTCTGGCTGTTATTCTGTGTCGTTCCATAACCAGAGCCATGACTGTTGTTCTGACCTCCATAAATAGAACTCTGTGTGGAGCCATATCCGCCTGCCTGGGATGCTGTACTGTCGTTCTGTGTATTGTTCTGATTTCCATGATTCTGCTGATTATTATATGAGTAGAAAGAATCAGAATACTGATTACTGCTATTATTATTGCTATTATTGTTATTATAGTTGCTATTGCTGTTAGTGTTGTTATTGTTACTATTGTTGTAATAATTGTTATCCATAACAATTTGCCCCTTTCTGTGCAGCTTCTTATTATCTGCTGCCTTTATCTTTATGACCTTAGTCTAGCGTCAAATTGTGTTCGAATTGTGATAAAAATATCAAGAAAAAATGTTTTTTAAAAATAAAAACTTCCTATCTCTCAAATTTTTCTAAAACCGGAGAAACAGGAAGTTTGGATTTTCATTTAAAAATGAATGTTACAGTTTTAATAACATGATGGAATACTGTGACAGAAAATTTATAATACCCAGAGCCGCAGCTCCTGCAATGAATAAATTTTTCTTTTTTTCACTATCCATGCGCATTACCATCCACAAAATAATAAATAAATACATGAGATCCGTCAGATAATAAACACGGGCACCCGACGCATAAATCGTTGGCGAGAAATGTAACACTGCCTCACTGGCAATCCCCCCAAGAAAAACCATGCTGATAAAAACAGAATGTCCTGTCACTTTCCATAATAAAACCAGAGTAAAAAGTACAGCCGCTATCCACCAGAAAAAGGCAATCCGATTCTGTGTGGTCATCGTCTGCCATGTCGGCAGTTCAGTGAGGCACTGCTCGATATCAATATATCCAATACCCATCTCCGAAAAAAAAGAAATGCCGGCATAAGGAAGAAGTGCCACCACACTAAAAACGACTGCTAAAGACTGATAAACTTTTGCTTTTTTTGACTTTACCAGTAAAAGGAACCCTGCTGCCCAGATTGCAATAAAAAATGCCTTTCCCTCATTTGCAAAGGAAGATAACATCCACTGGATGGTCATAAATAAATGATTTCCTACAGATAACTCTTTGTACCCTGGCATCCAGGTTGCAATTTCTGATGCCACACGCACGTCATTTCCAGGTGCCATAAAAAGGATCACAAATGCTGCAAATGTTATAACCGTCTGGATCCATATCGCCACCGGTATTCTTTTTTTCTGTAACAGAAGACTTAAAATTGACAGACCTTCAAATGCGAGTAAAACTGCTCCCATCTGCTCGATCGACATCGCTGCAATGACACTGCATGGAAGCGCATAGATCAATTGCCTGTTCGAAAACGCCCCTGTATCAAACACAAGATCTGCAAGAGGCATCATCGCCCAGACTCCTGCTGTGAACGTCCATGTATAAAATATGGAACCATTCACCCAGACCGCAGAATATCCCAATGTCATGACACTCATCAACAGATATCCACTCGCAAGTAAAACCGGATACCGGACGCTTTTCCAGAGATTGCGCCACACGTTTAATTCTCCTGAATTGTGTTGCTCTGTGCCAACATCCACACGCTCCTGATACTCATTCAGTAACGCAATATATCCCGTATAGCCTGCCGTCTTGCATCCCAATCTTAAAATTCCGATTGGAAGCAGCACCATCATAACCGCATCTGCAACTCTCCAAAATCCAAGTCCAAGATTAAATGTAATATATACAATTGCTTCTGCAGCCATTCGTCCTACCCATGTCTGATATCGCCAGGATAAGTACTCGAAAAATCCCATGGTGGTAGAATAATGGTAAAAATAGGTATCATCGCCGTCGGAATAACCCGTCTGATTTAAAATCACAAAAATAGCGATTGCCATGAACGCCCAAAATATCCATACTATTTTTTTTTGATTTGTCTTGCTCTTTTCTTTGTCTGCACTCATATCTATAATATTTATAAATCCCTTAATGTCTTTTTTCTCTTCTAAAAAATCCAGCAAAATTTCTTGAATTGCCAAAGTTCGTTTTTTACAAATTACGGTCTATGCTTATATCCTTGTCATCTAAAATCACCGACTCAATAATATACTTTGGTCTTTTTTTTGTTTCCAGATATGTTTTGCCGATATACTCACCGATAATACCGATTGCAAAAATCTGCAATCCGCCAAGCACCCAAATTGAAACCATAATACTTGCCCAGCCTGGGACAACATTTCCATTAAAATAATCCACAAAAGACTTAATTAGCATTATCAGACTGATTAGGCAGATCAGTAAACCGCCTATTGTAATCATTCGAATCGGTTTTACAGAAAGGGATGTGATTCCTTCAAAAGCAAATGTGACCATCTTTCCAAGCGGATACTTACTCTCGCCAGCAAAACGTTCTCCCCGCTCATACTCCACAGTAGTGCTCTGAAAACCAACCATCGGTACAATACCGCGCAAAAACAAATTCACTTCATCAAAATCTAATAAATTTTCTGTCGCACGCTTGCTGAGTAATCGATAGTCTGCATGGTCATACACAATATCTGCTCCAAGGAAACTCATCAGCTTATAAAAAAGATGTGCTGTTCCCCGTTTAAAACAGGTATCCTTTTTTCTGGAGGAACGCACTCCATAAACCACATCATTTCCTTCGTAATAAGCATCAATCATACGGTCAACCGCATTAATATCATCCTGCAGATCTGCATCCATCGTAACGATCATATCTGCATACTTTACTGCTGTAGCCATACCCGCTAAAAGAGCATTCTGATGTCCCCTGTTTCTTGAGAGATTCACGCCGGCAAACACAGAGTTTTCCTCACATAATCCCTTTATCATACTCCATGTCTGATCTTTCGAACCATCGTTTACAAACATAATACGGCTGTTATCCGCTATTTTATTTTTCAAGACCAAAGACTGCAGTTTTTCTAATAATCTTTTTGCTGTCTCCGGCAAAACTTCCTGCTCGTTATAACAAGGTACCACAATATATAATGTCTTACTCATGAACATCCTCTCTCATATCCCAGTATCCCGGATTCATCGTATACTTTAAAATCTGTTTCCTGCTGAGCTTCTCATAATGCCTGCCCATCCAGAAACCTGCATACTTTCCAACACACTGCATACCAAAATGAAAAACAAGCCATGGCTTTCTTATTGCAAAAAGATAAGCGATCGTACTCTTCACCAGCTTCATACCCTCGGCTTCTGAACTCACCTGTTCAAAAATCTCCGGATGCTGTTTCTGTGAAACTGCGAGATCAAAATTCCTGTGAAACTGCTGCCTCATCGTATAATTGTGTGAATGTACTACCTTTGCTTCTGCTGCATACGCAACGCCATATCCGTGTTCGATGGCATTTGCTGCAAAAAACATATCCTCATTAAAAATAACCGGAGACTCAAATCCCCCCAGTTCTTCAAATAAATCCCTGCGATATGCCGCACAGACATCTGAACAGAAAAACGTTTTGATCCCAAGTGTCGGAATATCTGCCTTTGTTTTAACACAGCTTTGCTCCGGATAATTAAACTGCCTCGTATACTGCTCGACAATATGGCAGTCACTTTTCGGAAGCTGTCTGGCGTAAGCCACTGCAACTAAACAATCTTTTACTGCACTTTTTTCAGTGCCTGTCACTTCCATTGCATTCTGCTGTACCCGCGCAGACACCTGATCTTCCTTTAAAAGCAATGACTCCACTAATTTTTCTACCAGAAACTCATCCGCCGGAACTGCATCCTGCGTCATAAAAACCATCACATCCGCATCCGAATGTTCTGCTCCAAACTGCCTTGTCCCACCATGGTCAAAATCTTTCTTCGCAATATGAAATACCTCATACTCACACGGAAGTTCTTTCAATACCTGTTCAATCGGATAAGCTGCTGCTGCCTGTTTCCAGAGTTTCTCTTCCGTATTTAAAATAATTACCCTATGAACGACAAAGGTCTGCCCCTGCAATTTGTGCAGGAGCAGACATAATGTTTCATCCGGTTTATAAGTTGGAATGATAATATCTACTGTCATTTATCTGTATCCACTTCCCTCATTCATACCTGTGTCATTGATAATCTTCTTACTGTTTGCAAGAACGGTATCCGATGGTGTGTATTCCTCATCACCGAACAGGAACTGGTGTAATTCGATTACGTTTGATTCCAATGTACAAGGTACAACCACACTTCCTTTGGATCCGAGAGTTGTTGATCCATGGTTAAACGGAAATCCTGATGTCTCGCCAAGTTTGTAATTAAATACCTGTGCTGCTAATGCAACTAAATCTGCATTCGAAAAACTTGTCTGAATATCCCCAAATACTGCATCGATCAGCTTATTAATCGTAACAAGATCAGATTTCTGAGCCTTTGCAACCATTGCCGCAAGAACCGTTCTCTGACGCTCTGCACGCTTATAATCATCGCCTTTGGTATAACGGATTCGTGCATATGCGCATGCCTGTACGCCGTCCAATGTCACGTTTGTTCCACCACCGGAAAGATACTTGGAATTATTCTTGGTAAGTTTATTGATTTCATCCATATATCCCTGCATAAGAACTGCTTCTTCATCTGTGACTTCATCCAGTGTAATACCACCGAGCAGATCCACACACTCAACAACGGCATTAAAATCTACCGTCACATAATCTGTTATGGACAGATCAAGGTTCTTATTCAACATATTAATGGCCGCCTCCGGACCACCTTTTGCATAAGCGGCATTACATTTCTTAAAGCTTCCATCTCCTGTATCCAGATAAGAATCACGGAATACCGAACATAATTTGACTTCTTTAGTGTCATTATTGATATTGGCGATCATAATGACATCGCTGCGTCCCTTTGACAAATTACCGTTAGAGCGGTTGTCCAGACCAAATAAGGCAATGGTAGTATAACTCTTCATAATCTCCTTGGATTCTTCTGAAATACCTTCATTCACCTCGATGTTTTCAAGTGGAACTTCCTGACGTTCGATTTTTCCCAATTTACTGATTAAAAACAATGCAATAGCTAAAATTAAAACAACTAATATCTCAACGACCAGTAATATGATCTTTCTTTGTCTTTTTTTCCTTCTTATTGCTTCTTTCTGTTTCTTTGTTAAAGCTTTATGATTTTTTTGTCGATTGTGATTTGGTTCACTACTCATTAATTATTTTCTCCTAATACGCATTTTTATTGATAAATCCCTTGAAAACTGTAAGGAATAAAATTTTAATATCCAATCCTAATGTCCAGTTTTCAATATAATATAAATCATGTTCAATCCTCTTTCGAATGGAAGTATCTCCACGATATCCATTCACCTGTGCCCAGCCGGTCATTCCCGGACGCACCTGATGTTTGATCATATATCTTGGAATTTCTTCCCGGAACTTCTCCACATACTGCGGCCGCTCCGGTCTTGGTCCTACAAGACTCATATCTCCTTTTAACACATTAAAAAGCTGAGGGAACTCATCCAGGCTTGTTTTACGCAAAAAACCTCCTACTTTTGTTACACGCGGATCATTTTTCTGCGTCCAGCCTTTTTTCTCCTCTTCCTCTGTCTGCACATACATTGTTCGGAACTTATACATCATAAATTTTTCATTATGAAGTCCAACCCGTTCCTGTTTAAATATCAGCGGACCGGAAGATGTTATTTTCACGAGAATCGCAGAAAGCAACATGACTGGTGAAAAAATCACAATACATATTATGGATCCTACGATATCCATCAGTCTTTTTACCATTGCATTAAACGTATTCGACAACGGAACATATCGTATATTGATAACAGGCAGACCTAACAAATCTTCCGTATATGGTCTCGTCGGTATAATATTGCCATAATCAGGAATAAACTTGGTATGCACTCCTGACTTTTCACACTGTGATACTATTTTCTCTAATTTGTAGTATTCTTCCAACCCAAGCGTGATTGCAATCTCGTCCAATTTATTTTCCGGCAAAATAAAAGTCAGATTCTCAATACTTCCTATTACTTTCACACCTTTATAAACTGTTCCGCGTGCAATATTATCATCCAGAATTCCACGTATATTATAACCCCATTGAGGATTCTGCTTGATTCTGTCTATATACTGTTCTGCTGCCTTAGAATATCCCACAAGCAGGATATGCTTCTGATTATATCCCCTTCTTCTTATGCTACGTAAAAAACCGCGGACTACAAGTCTTTCTACTTCTTCAAGTACAATGTTGAATATATAAAAATATGCAAACATGGAACGCGAGAAGTTCTTTGCCTCTTCTGTATAAGACAATACAAGGAAAAATCCTGCAAACACAATTAAAATTCCAACTGTATTTGCCATAATAATATTGGATAATTCAAGCCGCCTGCCCTGTGCTCTCTTCGGCGTATATAAATTAAACGCATAATATAACAGCAAATAAAGTGGAACAATAAAAATCAGAGCTTTCATATAGAATTCAAATGAAAGAACTCCAACATGATCGTTTGTAAAAATCCCTGAAAGTTTTAACCACCAGGCAAGTGCATAAGAAACAATGACAACCAATCCATCCAAAACAACATGCAATCTATTAAAATGCTGCTGATTATCTTTTATCATAATGCCATCCTTTTCTTAGCTATCATAATTTCAATGATACAATAATTTACCCGAAATCACAACTCTATTTTCTTAAAACGAGCGCTCCAAAATCTTAATTATTTCTTTATTTTCACAGACATCTCCTGTTTCAAACCGGGATAATGTCCTTTTACCTATATTATGCGCACTAAATTGCACCACAATTCCAATTGTATTTTAAAATAGTTAGAAAGATTTTTTATACGAAATTTCACTTTCCAACATTTTCTGCAATCGCAAATCCCCTCTAAAATCCCCTTGCAGTAGTCTTCTCCAAATCCCTTTCTGACAAAAAAAAGTGTTTTGATGAACATACCTATAAAAATAAATGGGACATTTAAAGCCAACTGTAAAACAGGCATATTTTTATAAATCACAAAAATAGTATTTCTTGCTGCTAAAAATACCTTTTTCTTATTGTATCGTGTACCCGTTGTCGCACTTCCGACATGGTAAACCTTCGCCTCCGGAATATACCAATTTTCAAATCCTGCAATTCTTGCCCGATAACCTAAATCCACATCCTCCAGATAAGCAAAATGCTTTTCATCCAATCCTCCGATCTTTCGCATTATATCCATGCGATATATTGCTGCTCCGGCACAGCATGAAAACACTCGCTTTGACGTTTCATAATCTTTACATGGTCTGCCTTTTCCTCTGGCAACGGCCCATCCCATGGCAGTATATAAATCCCCTGCATTATCCAATATTTCATGATTTTTATAATCTATCATCTGGGCTCCACATGAAAAAATATGGTCTGACTTTTTTATCCCCCTTAACAACCACTCCACAAAATACTTATCTGTCTCTGTATCGTTATTAAGCAGAATAACATATGGCGTTCCTGTCTTTTGCACTGCCAGATTTACAGCACCGCAAAAGCCCAGATTTTCATTCAAAGCAATCCATTCCACATCTAAAACATCGGACTTAATATCTGTACTTCCATCCGTGGAACCATTATCAACCACTAATACCTTAAAGTCTTTATACGATTGATTTTCTAATGTCCTGAAGCAATTTTCCAGTAAGCTTTTTCCATTATAATTTGGGATTATGATTGTCACTTCCTGCATGATTATTTTCTAATTCCTTTTTATTTTTCCTTTGTTATGTATGTACATCCATGCCGCAGAATATTCCTGACGTTCTTTTTCAGACCAGGATACATATGTGGCAAAGTCTACTTTTGCCAAAGTCATATCCTGCACACCACACTTATAGCATTCTACATTTTTACGCCGCGAAACCATGCGCATCCAGCCACAGTCCGGACATATATATACCCTCATCATAAGCACTTGTCCTCTTTTTCAACTTTAGAATAATTCCATTATATCACAACAAAAAAGAGCTTCCTACTTATTTTGTACGACAAATCCTGACACCATTTGCACATACGTATTTTATTATACATTTTTTTTCATGATTTAAAAATCATTTTTACTTCTGGTTCATACATAATTCTGTATCCCATTTCTTTTGCTTTTTGGCAAACTATATACGAAAATTCCGGAGTTCTGATTTGTTGTTCATAATCCTCAATCTGTTCCAACACTTCTTTTTTTACTAACATACATTTTTCAGAAACCCTGTCACAATCCATTTGTATATTAGCTCTATGCATATAACCTCCATATCCTTCTCGTAAGCCAGAAAATACATTTTCACCACATGCAGCACCTGTCCAATCACCTTTTTCAAAAAATGCAGCCTCATAAATGCGATGATGTCTGTCGTAAATCTTTCCTCCTACAACTCCAATTTTTTTGCGGCTGCAATCTGCATATAAAATCTGCTTCCAGTCTGCATTTAATGGTTTCAAAGATTGATCTGCAAACAAAACGTAATCTTCTGTTTTATTTTCGGTGTTTATCCCATATTCTATTCTGTAAAAGCCAAAATAAGGGGTGACAACCACCTTGCCATTTTCTCCCATCCGCTGTAAATGCGATTCTATCGCACATTTTCCAGCATCAATTGCATAATCCTTGCTTCCAGCACCTGCTGCTGTAGATCGCTCATGTACTCTCCAATGATATAAAACCTTTGGAATATGAATCACATTATCTGCAAGTTCTGTACATCTTAGGATAAAATCATAGTCCTGAGCCCCATCATACTCTTTGTTTATCCCGCCCACCTGGTCCAGCAGTTCTCTGCTGACCATCAAAAAATGTGTTATATAATTATTTGAATTCAAAAGATCCTGATTAAAATCCGGTTTGAAATGAGGTTCGAAAAAAGCCGTTCTATTCTCATTGACCTTATCCTCATCCGAATAAAACATATTTGCCTCTTTCCCTGTTTTCTTCGCACATTTTGCTGCCAATGCCATCTCATATAATGCATCTGGTGTAATTATATCATCATGGTCTAAAAAGGCAATGTAATCTCCCTCCGCCATTGCTAACGCCTGATTCGTATTTTCTGCTATTCCATAATTTTGAGATAACTTTTTATAGCAAATACGTGATTTTTTTCCTGTTAATTTTTCATCCATTTTCTGGTATTCTTTTACAATATTTTCAATTTGATTTTCCTCTCCATCCTGTGTTGCATCTGCAAAACATAATTGCCAGTTTTCATAGGAAGATTCTAAAACTGACTCGATTAATTCTCTCAAAAAAATCGCAGGTGTATGGTACAGAGGTGTCACAATACTGATCTTTTCTTTCTTATTCCAATGACTAACCTCCATCCTCTGTTTCTCTAACTGTTCCAGAGAAGCTTTCGTTTCCAAATAAAAACTCTGATACTCAGAATCCTTTTCTCTCTTTTTTTCTATAATTCTAATTATCAAAGTGCGCAGCCCAAATCTTCTGATATAACGGATTCCATAAACTATTGCAGATGTCTTTATTTTCATAATCTGTATTCCTCACATTTTCTATAAGCGTCAGAACTTTCCCATACTAATTCATTATAACAAAAAAATCCAAGGAAAACACTATTTATCCTGTGCTTTCCCTGGACTAATTGTATCTGAGAAATTTCTTATTCTACTACAAGATCTCCCCATGCATCATCCGGAACTAATGCAATGTATGTTTTACCAATATTAATCTTAATTTCATTGCCGGATGCATCATAATATTTTGTGTTATCTGTCAATCCGCCTTTTGACCATGTAATCTCTTCTGCTTTACCATTTGTAATATAATAACCTGTTCCCTTATTATTCTCGATTTTATAGTACATGTAACCGTTTGGATCATATACACCGTCACCCCAGCTGTGTAATTCAAATGGTGTACACTGTAAAATCACATTTTTAAAACTCAATTGAGCATTGCCATTCTGTGGATCCACATGCTCTTTCTTGTACTCAAAGTACTTATACACTTTCTCCGACTCGTCATATGTCAAATAAGAGCCATTATGAGGAAATGGAATATCTACTGTAACTGCAGATGTTCCATCCGCAATATCAGTGTCTTCTTTGGCGAATTTAAAGTGATTTTCTGTATAATATTTATTATACTCTTTGCTTGCACCTGTGCTTGCAAATTTTTTGTCCAGATCACCTGAAACAATGTACTCTGTATATTCTCTGGATTTTCCATTATTGACACGGGAAAATCCGCCATTAAAATCATCCACACTTGGAAGTGCAATATATTCGTCAATATAGAATGGTCCACCATCATGACATAATACAGCATTCCATTCTGCTGCCAGAATGCAGTTTGTTACCCTTGCGCTGCGAATACTTCCAAACTGCTCTAATGTCTCCCAATCTTTCACTAAAGCCATGAATCTTGTAATACGGCCATTCTCAGTACTGTTCATCATCTCATAAACAACATCTGCCTGTGTCAGACCATAGTGCGGTAATGCAATTGATTCATTATCTACCATAACAGCAATCGGTCTTTGATTTGCAAGTGACTCATCAATTAATTCTCCTGTCAGCTCATTACGGACTTTACCATCCGGAAGATCTTCTTCCTCCTCATTGTCTACAACATCCCCAACGACTGCCTCTTCGCTGGATTCTTCATAAATCGGTTCTGTGATATTAGCATCTGCCTCTTTCTTACCACATCCTACCGAAGTTACTGCAAGCGTCAGCATCATTCCTAGTAAAAGTGCTCTTTTCTTCAATTGTAAATACCTCTCATATCTTAATATTTTTCATAACTACCCTATATATAGTTAATCTGATAATATTGTAGCACATGATTTATGAATGGAAAAGCTACTTAAGAATATATTAAAAATTATCTTTTTTTAAACGGACAAATTTGTTCGCATTTATAGCATCTTATGCATTTACCAGAATTTACCAGTGGATATAAAAACCCCTTTTCATCCGGGCACATCGAAATTGCACACACCGGACATATCGTGGCACATGCACTACAGCCACAGCAGGTATCCTTTTTTGTGCATAAATCCGGCAGCCTTTTTTCTTCCATATATTACCTCCACCTTCTGAGCCGATTCCAAAATTCTTTCGGTATCATATCCTTTATTTTTCTTTTCAAACTTCTTTTGACAATTGACAAAAACGGTTCTTTATAATGATTTTTTACAAATTCCTCAAACGAAACCTCGTTATATTCTTTCCAAACATTTTCTGTATTATCTGGTTTTTTAAATGGTCTCCGAAGAGGTTCCTGCATATACTTTTCTAAATCGCACTCCTTAAAATCACATTCCTGTAATGAATCCAAAAACCATTTTTCTCCTTTTGGTGTATTTATAAGAACAAGTGAAACTCCCCGATTATCGTCAAATTCCGGGTTAGCAGCCTCTACCCCCCATGCATCAGCTATTGAAATATCCGAGACACGCTGCAGATTTTTATATGGGCATACATAGCATGCCTCACGTAAAAAAGTGTGTTCATAAAACATCTTCATATAAACCTGACTGTCATGCTCTTTCCCATTAATTGTAACTGTTTCCCAATGATCAGACCATCCGAAGCGTTCCTTATTACGAAAATCTATTTTTTCTATTTTCCCATGATATTTTCGTTCCACATACGCCTTATAATCATTCCAGACTCTTGGACTTGGAACACCATGACACACGATATCCATACAAACGAGATGTTCCTCACATCCTTTTGGACACAAAGCCTTTATCCCATCTACCTGACATGGAGTTCCTGTAAACAGGACCAACCTGCCGGCTTTCAAATCTTCACAGGCAAGCCGATATGCATTGTGCATGTCACTCTGCACATACTTTGATCCTCTAAGTTCATCTCTCTCTGTCGCATTTACAGCGCGTTTGTGTACAACATTAAAATTTTTGTCCATTCCTGCACCATAAATCACACCGCCCTGTGCTAACACCTGGTCAGATATTGCTGCAAAAATGCCACCGGACCTGGATAGCATACGACTATCCAGGTCCTTCTGTTTTACGATATATGATTTCAACTCAATCTCTCCATGAATCTTTCTTTATTCTCAATCGCAGTCGTAGTCGGTCTGCCAAGGTCTGCACGGGAACCAAGTGCACATTTCACCTCGATAAACCGGAGACTCTTTGCTTCTTTCGCTGCTTTTAATTCCTTATCTAAATCAGCGAAATTATCAACACATATAGCATAAGGATATCCACAGCCTTCTGCAATTGTGACAAGATTGATGTTTCCTGCAACAGTCGGCATTCCGCCTACAGTCTCATGTGCTGTATTATTCAACACAATGTGTACCATATTATCCGGTTTTCTGCTTGCCAATACTGCCATAGAACCCATATGCATCAGACATGCACCATCTCCGTCTACGCACCATATTTTTTCATTCTTTTTGCTCATAGCGATACCAAGTGCAATCGAGCTGCTATGTCCCATAGAACCGACCGTAAGAAAATCACATTCATGTCCCTGTCCATTTCTTTCACGGATTTCAAACAATTCCCTGCTTGCTTTTCCTGTTGTACTGACAATCGGGTCATTTTCAGTTACTGCAACGATATGTTCAAGAACTTCCTCTCGTTTCATTTGATATTCGTTGGAATAAACGACTTTATTACCATATTCCAAAGCACCTTTTCTCACTACAAAAGCAACGCTCTTTCCATTTGTAAGAACATTACGGAATTCCTTCATCTTTGCATATAATTCGGCTTCCGATGTCTCTTTTCCTATTACAAAAGTTGCAATATCCATATCTTCCAAAAGTTTCAGGGTTACTTCACCCTGATAGATATGCTGTGGCTCATCATGAATACCAGGCTCTCCCCGCCAGCCAACCACAAAAATACAAGGGATTGCATAAACCTTATCATTCAATAAAGATGCAACCGGATTAATGATATTTCCAATACCGCTGTTCTGCATATATACAACAGGTACATTTCCCGTTGCAAGATAATGTCCAGCTGCTAGTGCAGTACAATTTCCTTCATTGGCTGCTATCACATGATGTTCAGAAATTCCGTACTTATCGATCAGAAAATTACATAATGCCTGTAATTGTGAATCCGGAACTCCCGTATAAAAATCAGAATCTAATATATCGAATAATGTTTCTACTCTCATCTCTTTTATCCTCATCAAAAGTTATTATACCACTACATCAATATTCGTAATCCATTTTTAAATTACAATTCATCTATCAATGTAATAATATCTTTAAATGGCATAAGTTTTGAATCCACTTCCAGAGCCCTATGATTTTTCAAAATTTCTTTTGCTGTATTTTCCATTGCCGGAAATGCACTTCTGGTTAACTGATTTGCATAAATAACAATATTTACACCATGAGCCGCCAGTTCTGCCTCCGTAATATAATTATAAGATGTTGGAACAACAACAATCGGTATATCAGAATATTTTGCCCGAAACTTGTCACAAAATTCGATTATCTCATCAGCTGTTTTCTTTCTGCTGTGGATCATAATGCCATCAGCACCTGCTTCCACATATGCAAAAGCTCTGGTTAACGCATCCTCCATGCCACGCTCTAAAATCAAGCTTTCAATTCTGGCTATGATCATAAATTCTTCTGTACGAAGAACATCTTTACCAGCTCTGATTTTTGCGCAGAAATTTTCGATAGAATCCTGTGTCTGTTCTACTTCCGTGCCAAACAGAGAATTCTTTTTCAAGCCTGTTTTGTCTTCAATAATAACTGCTGAAACACCCATACGTTCTAATGTCCGGACATTATAAACAAAATGTTCGATCAATCCACCTGTATCTCCATCCAAAATGATTGGTTTCGTGGTAACATCTAAAACATCATCGATCGTTCTCAGCCGTGAAGACATATCAACAAGCTCAATGTCTGGTTTGCCCTTTGCAGTAGAATCACAAAGACTGGAAATCCACATTGCATCAAACTGGTCTAATCCACCGTCATGTTCCACTACCGTCTTTTCTGCAATAAGACCTGTTAATCCAGAATGAACTTCTATCGTTTTAACAATTGGTACTGTTTTTATCAACTGTCTTAATCTTTTCCTGCGATATTCCGGCATTGCCAGTTTTTCCTTAAACTGATCATCGATTTTCTTTACTTTTTCATTATATGTATATGGAACCTCTATTAACTCTCCACCATATTCTTTCAACAAAGCAATTACATTTTCACGAATCGTCTTTTCCGGTCCATCGCACCAATTATCACCATGAATGACATAATCCGGTTTTAATTCTTTGATGACATTATCATACATAATCCTATCCTGTACAATCACTTCATCAATTTCCGGAATATTTCTCACCATTGCCATACGTTCTTCAAAACTTACTGTCGGAAAACGGTTATAACGGACCATCTCTGCATCACATAATACACCTGCTACAACTTTCCCGTATTCTTTTGCTTTTTTAACTACATTCATATGTCCTTCATGGATCACGTCTGTAGCAAAACACATATATACTGTTTTCATATTGTATCCTTTCACTATCTGTATTGTACCGGAACTCGAATATTATTTTCTATAAGCGCTTCCCTTAACACTTTAAAAAACTCTTCAATATCTTCCACATCGATGGCTCCTAACGCACACAATCGAAATGTATCAGTAGTTGTCACTTTTCCCGGATAAATCGTAAACCCACGCTCATAGCAATAGTCATGAACTTTTTGGAAGCTCCAATTCGGATCATCAGGATATACTGCCGACGCAACCAGACCAATTTGAATTTCAGGACGTATCAGTTCTTTAAATCCAAGCTCTTTCAGTCCCTCATGAATGGCTTTCATCACTCTGGAATGACGTGCCCACTTTGCCTCTTCTCCCTCAGCAAAATACTCTTTTAATGCCTGTCGGGTAGCATATACCGTCTGTACCGGTGGTGTAAAATGCATCTGACCCGTTTTTTCAAAATATTCATACTGTAGATATAAATTACAATAATAGGAACGTTTTGGATAATCCTTGGATTTCTTTATGATTTCTTCGTTACCAACTACAAAAGATAATCCTGTCATAGACATCAATCCCTTTTGTGCAGATGCCATACAAAAATCGATATTGTCCTTTTCAATATCGATTGGAACCATTGCATATGTCGAAGTCGTATCAACAATAAAAATCGCATCGTGTGCATGCGCAATTGCTCCTATCTCACGAATCGGATTTCCCACACCCGTACCGGTTTCATTATGTGTTGTATATACTACAGCAATATCCGGATTTTCCTTCATCGTTTTCTCAACCACTTTAAGATCCGGTTGTTCATCGATTGGAAACTGCAGATTGATATGATCTAATCCGTAATATTCGCAGATTTCAACTGCTCTGCTGCTATATGCGCCATTATTTATAACAAGAATCTTCTTTCCTTCTGGAAGAAGTGAATTTACACATACATCCAGATTCAATGTGCCGGAACCACAAAACAGAACTGAAGTATACTTCTGAGGATCGCCGTGTACGATCTTCACAAGGTCTTTCCTCATCTGTCTCATCATTTCAGCAAATTCATCTTCCCTTGGGCAGATATCAGGCACAACCTGTGCCATTTTTACCGTGTCCGTTGTTGTTGACGGTCCCGGATTTAATAAAATATTCCTCTTGATATTCATTTGTATTCCTCTCTCTGAATGATACGATTCCTATTTGTCTTCGTTAAATTCTTCAGCCGCTGCTGCTGCTGCATTTCTTTCCTGCTCTGTTGACTCATGCTTCTTAACAGATGTTTTGTCCTTAGAGAAAAGCTTCTTGATTTTTCTCCAGTATACACCAACTGCAACACCACCCGCAATAAAAACGCCTGCAATAATCTGAACTACATAAGTTAAGGTTGCCGGATCAACATATGCCCATGCATGCGTTGGCATTGCCAAAATAAGAAAGAAAGTAAAATAAGTCACCCAAAAAATTCTTCCGTTCTTTGTAATCTGTTTCATTAAATTTTTCATCAATCTTTTCTCCTTTATTCTTCTGAATGAATTTGTTTTAAACGTAATTTTATATAATTGGCTCCAACTTTTGCGCTGGTTCCCAAATGATATACATATTGTTTCACAAAAGCATCAATCTTATCGTGGTATAAATCTCTCTGCTCGATCAATCTCGTTGCCTCATCTGCTACACGGTCTAACTGATCCAGATTCAGGCTGCATCCGATGCTGTCTCTCATGAAAATATTAATTGGCACAACCCCAATTTTCTCATATTCCGGATTCATGATCTTCATCGGCGTATTAATATACAATACCGGTCTCAATGTTGTAAACGCATATTCATATGCAATACCACTCCAGTCTGTAATGATCAGATCTGCATTAAATACTGTATCGTTCGAAGAAAAATCTGTCTGAATTTCAATATTCTTATCTTCTGCAAACTTATCTTTTAATAATTGCATCTTCTCTGGCATATGTCTTACATGCTGTGGATGCGGACGCACGATCACCTTATATCCTGTAGCCCGCAATTTCTGTAAAATATCCTCGAGACAGGAATCCACAATATTATCTTCCTGCCATGACGGAGCGATCAGGATAGTTTTCTGTTCATTGATCACTTTTTCTTTTGACTCATAATCTTTTCGCATATCATCGAGCAGGCAGTAACCCCAGTTTAACAATACTTTATGCGGAAGATCATAGGTTTCTTCCATCTTCTCTACCTCATCTTTATGATGTGGACCTACGCAGAAAATAGTGTCAAAATGATCGATACTTCCCTTTCGATACGTCATATTCATACTGTCAATACTATGTGGCACATGAATATACTCCATGTCCTTTCTTACATAGCTTCTCTTGATATGATAAGTTTCAAGATCAGGCATTGTCATAACAACAATATCACAGTCCAGTTTCATCATCAGAGTGATCAGTTTGATCTCTCCGATATAATATGCTTTAAACCTCTCATGCCTGATCTGGAAAACCTGATCTTCCGGATCACTTGTAACATAATGGATCACAATATCCGAGTTTTCCAATAACTCTTCGATCATTCCACGATAATATTTATAAAATCCTGAGGATTCAGAATAAAACATTAACTGTTTATTTTCATTGTCTTTGGCAAAAAACCTCTTATAGTCCTCTTTTTCCTTAGCCTTATAAGGAGCCATCTTTTTCTTATAGGCATCCTCTACCGCTTTCTGTTCTGCCAGCAGACGTTTACTTTCCTCCAACGCCTCGTAATCAATATATTTTTTCGGGTTATAAACTGCATTTAAAATGTAAATCAACGCTGTGGAGAACAAGTTACTGAAAATCCAATACAAACCAACTCCACCCGGAACCAGGAATGTAAAATATGTTGAGAATGCAACTGTAAAAATTGTTACTCCCCATTGTCCCAAAGCACCCTGCTCTTTCTGCAACACGTTCGCCTGATTCTGGCATGCACAAAGTAAAACAGTAGAAAGACAGCTGAACAGTGGAATAAGAAGGATCCATGCCAATACAGTAATGTGTGGAACTACAGACAGATCCAGACCAAGAAAATGTGTGTTAATCGTAGCTGCCTGTGCTGCGATCGCCTCAATATCAATGCCTGTCCCTGTCAATGCACTCTGGAAAAAGCTTAAGTTATCCGGATTCTGCAATGCTGCCATTGCCTGAAGCTGTGCGCCGCTCCCCAATTGATCTACACCCATCAGAGAACAGGTAGCTGCCACGATCTGATCACAGACAGATGTCTTGATATGCATCAAATGCTGCATTGGATTATAAATGACATTAATCAGACCAAGAACCAATGGAATCTGTAATAACATTGGCACCATACCAAGCATTGGACTATAATGTGCCTTTTTGAATAACTCCATCTGTTCATCCGCAATGCGGTCTTTATCACCTGCATGCTTATATTTAATCTCATTTATCTGTGGCTGGATCTGTATCATTCGAATACTGTTTTTCTGTACCATAATAGATACCGGCAGCATGACGATTTTGCTGACCAATGTAAACAGAATGATTGATAAACCATAGTTTTTCACCAACTGATAGCATCCCCACATGACATATCCAAGTGGAATACCAAACACCGTGTTAATAAAACTCATCATTTCCTCCTAATGTGACCGTATCTCAAAATATTAAGACACCTATTTTATTCTTACATACCAAAATAGAATTTTATCAAATAAAAGGAAACTTGTAAACCTATAAACAATGATTTCTTCTTAAGATTTGCTTAAAATCTCACTGAAATCTATTCCGATAGTTTTAAATATATTCTGTATTTCAACTCCACATCCCGTATCTGTGGAATGATATTATCATACACCTCTTCTTCCTTGAACTTTCTTATCAGATCATCGCTATGTTCATACGCCACACGATCACTGTCAATTGTACTCTCATAATACCGGATCCTGTCTGCCAGTTTATCCATTGTCACAACCTCATGCCCTGATTCTATATCTAAATGGATCTGCTCATCTGTAAGTCCAATAATATTGACAATTGCAATCGCCGGCACATCCCGTCTGATAGCTTCTCCTGCCAGCATCTGTATATACTCACAATAACTCTGGTTTCTCTTATCCGCATTGTCCACTTTGTGCTTATGCGTTTCCTGTTTATCTGTGTTCTCTGCATAATACCAGTTTTTTGCGTCTGAGCTTCCGTATAATTCGACATGCTCCGGAAACTTCACTGTCTTGATCACATAGATTGCCTGATCACCAATCACAATATGGTCCACATGCATTACTTCATACATCCCCGCATCATGATTAAACGTCTCTGTCTCATAATAACCATTATTTATTGTACAAAACTTTGGAAAGTTTTTGATCAGATACTGTTTTGCCTGCTGTATTGCCGCTTCATGCTCCTGCTCTCTCTCCATTTCTTCTCTGGAGATATGAATGTCCACATTCTCCCAATCAATTTCGCTGCGACGTAATCCCGGTCTTACCATAACTCACATTTTCCTTTCATTTCTTTCAATCTCTTTTAACAGTTTCCCTAATCCCCAAAGCATCCTGTTAAATTAATTAATTTTATTCCCATTCATGCAAAAAGACCATTCGATATCGCGTAAATTTAAATTTACGTCACATCGAATGGTCTCTTTGCCTTCTGGAATTTACCATAATCTCAAAATTAACTGGAGGTACAAAACCATGAAAAAGAAAATTTTTGCTATCACATTATGTGCACTTATTGCAGCCGCTTCTATTGTTGGAAGTACAGGAGTTGTGGATAACTCTTATGAAGTTGCTTCTGCTTTCGGTCCTAGAGCTGGCGGATATTAAAAATCAATTTGATAATGGATTTTGCACCATTCAATTGCTGTTTGAACCATATCTTTTCGTCTCATCGCTTTAAAAATTGTAATTGCTTGGTGCAAATGTTCTTTTCCTTTATCAATTTCACCTAATTCTACTAAAGTTCCGCCCTCATTAAATAATAAAATAGGAAAAAATGCTAAATTTCCATATTGAATGCAAAAATTTACTCCTTCATCAGCCATCTTTAGCGCTTCTTTATGACAATTTTTATCTCCAAACCAACAGCTCAGATTATACAAAATCATAGGATACTTTGCTGTTTTCATCCTACCATCTACAATTCTATTTTCCATATATTCTTTCAACCACAAGTCAAGATGGATTGCATCCATAATATTTCTTTCATCATTTGAATATAAAATAGCAATGCTATTAATTATCATAATTTCATCAAAAGTTAAAAGATTATTCCTAAGTGGCTTCTTACCATCAAAATCAGGTAATGTAATATGTATCGCCTTCATATACAGCTCCATAGCTTTTGAATAATCTTTTTCTTTCTGGCGTGCCAACTCTCCTTTTGCAAAATATAAACATTGATGTTCTAATTCCGAAGCGTTTGTTGCTAATTTTTCAACAATTGATATATGTTCCTCCAGTTTTGCCACATCTTCATCCGTTATATCCCTGATCAAACTCTGAATCGCAGAATACAACTCCATCTCTTCTCTGCTCACAAAAGAATTAAACAAATTATTCTCCGTACCCAATCGTTCAAACAGTTTCTCCAAAATAAGTCGTCCCGGTTTTTGTGCTCCATTTTCAATTCTTGACAAAGATGCAGGTGTACAGATTCCGTAACTGACTTCTTCCTGTGTATACCCTTTTCTCAATCTGGTTTCTCGCAAAAAATCTCCTACAACGTATACTGCCATATTGTATCTCACCCGTTTCTCTTTTTTGTATTTGATACTTATAATATAACGAGTTTTCAGTCAAACTTCAACTTTTTATTAATAATTCTTTCAATTCAACAATTTTAAGTATATTTTTCTCAAAACACAAGACTTTATACATTGTATTCTTTAATTCTAAGAATTGTCAATACGAGCTTTTTAAAACAATAATCACGATATTTTCAATCAGCATTTTACATATATTATGATTCTTTCTCATACTTTTCAATCAAACATTGATGTTCTTTGCAATTTTTATCATAACTGATTCCTACAAGCAGAATATCCCCCGTATATTTTTCAATGGCTGTTGGATACTTTTTATTCTTAATCTGCTGTATGGCAGTCTGTGCTTTCTGATTCCATTTCAGTTCCACAATTAATGCAGGATAATCCGCTTTATATTCAGGTTTTGGTATATAAACAAAATCAGCGAATCCACGACCTGTCGGCAATTCCCGAATTGGTTTGAAATAATATTGCATTGCACTAAGATATGCTATTGTCAATACACTACTTAACGAATTTTCATTATGATACTGAATAACAGAAATATACTCATTATGAATTTTCTCTATCTGAGTTCCAACCATCACACCATCCATATCTAACGTCGCATCCAGAAGTCTTTCTGACTCCTGCTGAAACATCAACATTTCATTCCAAGACCGGCTTTCAACTGCCACTGTAAGTTCCTGCCGAATCTCTTCATTCGGAATAAACGCTGTTTTTGTATACTGATCATAACCAAGATATCCCAGATGAATCATATAAGTAAGCACATCATCCTTGCTGTGAATATTTACAGTATCATTTTTGAAAGTTGCAGTATCAACCTTCACATTTGCACCAGAAAGCATTTCAATAATAGCTGTTTTCAAACCATCATAATTCATATTAATCAAAGGAGTAACTGCTTCATAAGATGCCGTTTCGGACCAATAACTTTTAAATTCTCCTTTTAGCATCACACCTACAACCGCTCTCGGATTATAAATCTGATAATCCTTCAAAAGATAACCATCATACCAGCGTTTGACTTTATCAAAATCCTGATGATATTCCTTCGAAAGTTTCTCTACTTCATCCTCCGTAAAACCAATATAAGGAGCCAGATTGCTCGCACTCAACATTGTAAACTCATCAAAATTATTCAATGCAGACTGTGTTTTTTCTTTTTTTACAGGAAGAATACCTGTAAGATAAGCAAGCTGAATGTATTTAGTTGGTTCAGTTCCTTTAAACATTCCCCTCAGGAAATTGATATACGCCTCCTGAACCTTTCCATTTGTTGCCGCGTCTCGAATCAGAACATCCCATTCATCAATAATGATAATAAACTTTTGTCCGGTTTTTTCTCTTACAATGGAAAGTGCATCCGGTAAACGTGATACTTCCCATGTAAAAATATCTGGATATATTTCCCGTAATTCGCTCAAAACTGAATCTGTAATAAGCGTTACAACATTATCAACGTCCTCACAATTCGCCAAGAACCACTGGATATCAATATGAATCACATCATACTTATTGAGATGCTCCCTGAAATCTGCTTCCTTACTAATTTGCAATCCAGAAAACATCTTCTCAGAATCCGCACCCTTACTGTAGTATGCTGCCAACATATTCGCTGCATACGACTTTCCGAATCTGCGTGGTCTGCTATTACAAATATAAGCATCTGTCGTATCAAGAACACTGTTCGTGTACTCAATCAAACCAGTCTTATCCACATATATCTTAGAATTCAACGCAACCTGAAATGCACTATTATCCGGGTTTACGAATCTACCCATGTCTTCCTGTCTCCTTTCTGTTTCTTCTAAATAAAGAATAACAGTAATTTTGCTAACTGTAAATGTAAAAGTGGTCGTATAATAATTATTATACGACCACTTTCAACAATGCTATACAGGAGCAAACATTTTCTTTAAACTTTTTATCTTAATGATACATAATAGTTGTTAACTCACTTTTTTGTAAGAGAATTTAAACTCTTCTGCCGCCTGCGGTATGGTATCAAATCCTACCTATGCCCAAGGTGCAATGACAAAAGTCGCCAGTACAGCTGATACCGCACCAACTGTTCCACTGTTAGCGAACTTGTCAATCGATGTATAATTTCCATTTGTCCATGTAGCAATGGCATCAGACTTATGACCCCCCACCATGGATCCATATTTGCCAAAGATGTCTTACTGCTCACTAAGGCTGCTATCGTCAATGTCACAACAGAAATGCCTAGCAATGCTGCGAGAATCGTCTGTACAATCCCCGCCTTCTTCACGCCAAGAATATTCAATATTCCAAATAAAATCAATATTCCCATAGCAAGCAACATTTCTCCAAGCCAGACATCTTACCGGCCACCTGATAATGCAACCCCCATTTTAAAATATCTGCTGATCCATCTAAGCCATCGACAATTAGACCAATTGCAGTCGAATTCATTGGAACATTTGTCAAATAAGCCACTACCAGAAACCATCCACGAACATATGCCGTATTTCTGCCAAAGCACATCTTGATAAAAGTAAATTCGCCGCCGGTCTTTGGATACTTTGGCACCATATACGCATAACTAAACGCAATAATGATCATTACCAATGCACCAAGTGCCATTGCCCATACATGTGTAGGACTTAACTGTCTCTGAAGTTGTCCCTGATTATCATTTTTTTATAATTACTCATATTTCTCTCTTTTTTATCAACCTGTGACATAACGATTATCAATCGCCTTTAATTCGTTAAATGTATCAATCTCTGTAATATCCTCTGCAATACATTCACGAACATGCACTTGGTAATTTTCCTTTTTATAAACAAGCGGCACCTGCTCCCAATAGCGCTCTTTTCCACCCTGCGATAAATAAACCTCATTTAAGTCATTGGCAAGCTTGATTCCATCTGCTTCACTCCAGTAGGAAATTCCAACCATCTGATGACAGTCGGTACCACCTATTTTTTCTTCTGTGATCACACCATTATGATCGGTTGCAAAACACCAGTCATCCGTGGACTCCACCGGAATACTCAAGAAATTTGTTTCATATTCATACTTACGAATCAGTTTTTTATTACGGAGCAGTAAATCTGCTTCCAAAACATACGCATTCTGCAGAAGATATCTGACACATACAGCGGAGGAAATATTATTTGCTTCATTATAAATCGGATTCTCAACAAATCTGATGTTCGGATATTTATAAAGAAGCTGATCAAACTGTTCTCCCAAATATCCACGCACAATAACAATCTCAGGAATTCCAGCTTCTACCGCTGCATCAAGAAGTGTATCAATAATGCGTGTTCCGTTGACTCTGACAAGCGGTTTAGGCGTATTCAAAGTGATCGGCACCATCCGGCTTCCAAAGCCTGCTGCTACAAATATTGCTCTCTTCACACGATAAGGTTCCAATGCATCCAGACCGGCCTGTGTAATCTGTCCATTTTTGCAATAGTTTTTTTCTGTCAATTCTTTGACTGTCTTATTCACGGCTTCAGCTGAAATTTTTAACCGCTCTGCCATATCTCTCTGAGATACAACCTCTTTTGTCTCTGTCAGAAGTACCAACATATCAAATTCTCTTTTTGTGATCATACTTTTTCTCCTAAATACATAAATCTTGTTGAAGTATAGTACTAGCATTCATTGTTGTCAATGTTACATATATAATCGGAACACTTTTCGATAATTTATCTAATTCTCCTGCTTGCATAAATATTCATCTAGTGTATCATTTTTTCTATAATTGAATTTTATTTCAATACATTTTCCTTTAAATACTCCGCAATATATCTGGATACTTTCTTTCCTCCACTCTCATTCAAATGTGTTCCTGCATCCAGACTGTCTTCCTCAAAATTCAAACCAATAACATCTGTCACCTTCATACAATTAATCAATTCAACCTCATGTGTATTTGCCCAATCCATAACTGTATTTGTCATCTCCACCGTTTTCTCATTGCATGGAAACGGTGCACGCACCAATACCAATTCTGTACCATGCTCCTTACACAGTTCATTCATCATATCCAGATATCTGAAATTTTCTTCATAAACAGGTCGTCTTTTTTCTGAAAATATCTCATCCCAGGATGCATACCCACAAGGCTGTGCGCCTGCCCAATGTTTGAATCCTCTCCCTTCTTCTGTAAAATACGGATTCATTACACTCTCTTTCCAGCCATCAAAAGACGAATAATCCAATTCCTCCCATCTGGAATGATATTTACCTAAAGGGAATAAATAATCCAACTGCAAATCTTCCGGCACGCAATCTTTTATTGCATCCACTTTTATGTCAGAATATCGCAGATCATTTAATGAAGAATCTCTCACGCCCTCGCTCGTAAATCCTGTGTCATCCTCATCATAAAACATACCAAATATCTCTAACACAACAACATCAATATCGCTGTTATCCAACGCATCCTTGACATAATAATATGTATAATTCATTGTCTGCTGCTGCCTGCCACGATTATAGGTTTTCAAATTATAATCGTCAAATATTTCAGGATCAAAGGTACAGTAACTTTGGCTTGTTCCAAAAAACACTACATCCCAATGTTCTTCTTCATAAAAGTCTGGTATTCTTGGAAGCAAAGCTTTCGAAATATAAAATATTCCGCTTCCCAAAATCCCTAAAAAAAATATAATCTTTAATATACGTCCTGCAACTTTCATCTCGTTCCTCATATACTAATTATCAGTTTTTTCTTTCGATTTGTTGATATTGCAATTCCTCTATAATCTCTCTGTCTCAAAACTGAAAATATATAAAATTTGTTTCTGAATATCCACTTCCCCAGATTCCAAAAATCAAAATCCCCAGAATTCCGACAATAATAATAGTCCATCTTATTATAATATTTAAATTTAAAATCACATTTCGAACTTTTACTCCACGATATTTACATACATCTGCCAATAACAATAATAAAAGCGAAATAACAAGCACTATAAAATTTGGCTTACTAAGTCCCAGATCATAAAGTGCACCATTAGCCAGAAGTACCGGATCATTCATATGGAAAATGCTCTCTATAATATCAAACGCATGCTGTATTGTATCTGCACGAAAAAAAATCCAAGTAAGATCCACTAATATAAAGGTCACAAACATATAAACTATCATTAATGGCAAGAAATTTTTCTTCAGGTGTAAATTTTCTTTGATTTTATTTCTAAGAGGTGTAAAAATTGCTCCTATTACCTGATAAACACCATTCAGACCTCCCCATACAACATATGACCAATTTGCTCCATGCCAAAGACCGCTTACCAGAAACACGATCATAATATTTATATATTTTCTGATTTTTCCTTTTCTGTTTCCTCCTAATGGAATATAAAGATAATCTTTAAACCAGGAAGAGAGTGAAATATGCCATCTTCTCCAAAATTCTGCAACAGACTGAGACAGATATGGACTATTAAAGTTCTCCATCAACTCAAATCCCATAACCTCTGCAGCTCCAATTGCGATTGTGGAATATCCCGCGAAATCACAGTATATCTGAAATGCAAACAATACACTGGCTAAAAGTAAATACCTGCCATCATAAATGTCAACATTCGCATATACATTATCTACAAAGATTGCAATTCGGTCTGCAATCACCAATTTCAAAAAATATCCCCAAATCATTAGTAACAGTCCATCACACATTCTCCCATAATGATATGATTTCGGATTTCGCAGCTGATTCAATAAATTCTTTGAGCGTTCAATTGGTCCTGCTACAAGTTGTGGAAAAAAAGATACAAATAACGCGTATCGAAAGAAATTCTTTTCCGCCTCAATCTCTCTACGATACACGTCCACAGTGTATCCTAAAGCCTGAAATGTATAAAAAGAAATCCCTACTGGAAGTAATACATCTAACGATGTATTTACTGTCGGCAAACTCGTGTGATCCAATACTGCATTTATACTTTCGATTGTGAAATTAAAATATTTAAAGAAAAATAAAATTGCAAGATTAGCTACAATACATCCTACAACCACCCATTTTTTTGCCTCTATTTTTTCAGGGCGATTATCATTCAACCACTGAATCACTATACCACTTATGTAAGTAATTGCTGTAGACAATAACAACAATAATGCATACTTTGCATTCCACCCCATGTAAAAATAATAACTTGCAGTCAAAAGCCACAGATAACTTACTCTTTTGGGTAATAGGAAATAAACTACGACAACTATTGGGAAAAATACAAAAAAACTATATGAATTAAAAAGCATACCTTCTCCTACGTTATATATCTTTTATTTATATTGATACAAATACTTTTCTGGATTATCTAACATCTCATAATTTGTCATAAAAATCTCATTTAAAACTATTCTAAGTGTATTAATCCCACTTTTACCTTCAATATCCATCTCTTTCCCCTGATAATAAACACAGTTTAAAATATTCTGCATATAAGGTGTTTCTATAGTTGCGTCATACTCAGGCGTTCCGTAGCACTCCATCATATGATAAGGATAACGAACTCCATGATCAGATTGTATAATAATAATAGCATTTCTATCATTTTGTAAAATGCCATCCACTGCATTCTCCATACAGGCATTTACATACTTTAATTGATTTAAATAAAGACTCTTGTCTGCCCAATTGGATGTATTTCTATAATCAACTGCTCCCCCTTCCTCATTGATTACAAATGGAGGATGAGGACATGACACATACCCTATTGTTAAGGTGGGGTTCTCCTTATCAACCATTTTATAGCATGTCTGCATCGTATTTAATATATTTTTTAAATCTGATACATAATATTGTGTATCCGTACTGGTTTCAATTTGTTCTGCTTTATAATCTTTTATTAATTGAAAAATACTTTTTTGCAAAATATAGGTTGAAATTGTATCCACTACATCTGATGTTGCAATAACATTGCACCCATCTTCATCCAAAAACTGAGTATGATTTATCAAATTAATCGTATATCCATTCGTTTTAAAAATTTGATATAACTTAGGATTTTTCATATATTTTAAATTATTTGCTTCCAGTTCGTCTGGAGAAGCAACATACTCCAAATTTAATAAATTAGGTATATTTACTGTCGTAGAACATGACTCATAATTATGACTTGTTGTTGAAATATTAAACCCATTTTCCTCAATATGTTTTAAAAAGACTCTATTATCATAATTATAATACCGTTCCAGCCCCTCTACCCCAGCATATTCATCACATATAAAAAAATATACATTTGGCTTTTCTTCAGACACATATTCTATATTCTCTGAATTTTCCACTTTTTGATAATTTAGTTTTGAGCATATTGTTGGAAGCGCCACAAAAAAATTCATTGCAATTAGTACCAGAAAATATATTCCAATCAACATACAAATATTTTGTTCAGATCTGATTTTTTTCTTAACCAGAATCATAAACATAAATATTATAAAAAATAAAATTACAATTATCTTTTTTCTTCCAATCACATGATCTACTTTGCTTAAAAATACATTAAAATTAGTTAAGATAAAAAGTATTACATCACTGGCTAACACTGCCTTACCAGTATTCTTCATGAAAATAATACAAATTATAAACACTACTATCGCTAATGCCAAAAATTTTTCGAATGCAGGTAATGCATCAATAAGTTTTGCCTCATCGGCATTCTGGAAATACATAAATAAACATGGATACAAAATAACAAACGCTATTGTACTTATTGTAAAAAATTTTTTTATACTTCTTCTCATTTACTTTTACCTATTTTGTTGCAAATATCACTAAAATCCTGTACTTGCCTTAAAGCCTTCCGGTGCTGGCAACATCTCATAATCAGTTCCAAAGTAAGTATTCAGTACCGTTCTCCATGTATTAATACTTGTCATACTTTCTATATCAAGCTTTTCACCCTTATAATAGACACAGTTTAAAATATTCTGCATATATAAAGTCTCTACTGACGCATCATAGGCTTTGGCACCATAATGATCAACCTGCCAGTGCGGATATCTTGCTCCATGGTCAGACATTAGTATAATTAATGCATCCGGATCGTTTTTCTGAATATCCTCTACAATTCTTTCCATACATTTTGTAATATATTTGTATTGGTTAAGATATATGCTTTTATCTTTCCAATTTGTTTCATCCTCTTTCGCTATCCGATTACCATCTGCGTCAAATGTAAAATATTCATGTGGACATTCTGCATAAGCAAAAGTAAATGTTGGTTTACTATCACTCGTATAATCTGTAATATTTTCCATAATAGTCAACACATCACTCAGATTCGTATAATAATCATTGGAGTTTCCGCTTAATTTTTGTTTTCCCCAACTCACAAAAGAATCAACTTCACTCCAGATACCATTGTCAAGAACATAAGTAGATAAATTTTCTTTCTTCTGTTTATAATTTAAAACATTACAATTGGTATCTGAAAATGTATTCAAATGATTGACCATATTAATCTGATATCCATTATTGGCAAAGAGCTGATATAGATACGCATTCTCCGATCGCGCCATATTATCAATAGAGTAAATATCATCACTTGCTACATATGAGAGATTCAGAATATTGGGTACAATTGTAGATGTCCAAATAGACTCTGTGTTATGACTTCCATATGAAATATTAAATCCCCTCTGTGTAAGAAAATCTGAAAATTCCTGATTATCGTAATCATAATAGTGTTCAATATTCTCAAAACCCGCATATTCATCAAATAAAAAGAAATATACATTCGGCTTGTCTCCGGTAAATCTTTTTTCGGCAATATCATTTTCTTCCTGTGAGACAGCTGTCTTATTATTATTGGTTAATATCTGTGGAATTGAACTTATCAGGTTGAAAACTATGAGAACGAAAAACACAATTCCGAGAATTGTACAAATATTTTCCGGCTCATTTATTTTTCTTTTTACAACAGAGAATACTATCGTTAATATAACTGCAACAATCACAAAAAAATATGCTTTTCTCATACCCGGGATTATTTTTTTGATTGCTCCAAGAATCGTATTAAAATTCATAAAAAGAAGTAATGCTATCTCACTTGTTAAAAAAGCCTTTCTTATGTTTCTAAATAGTACACTAAATGCAACTAATAAAACTACTGCTAAAATCAAATTTTTCCCGATCGATGGTAAAATTTCTATAAAATGTCCCTCCGACATGTTCTGAAAATACATAAACATGCTCGGATATAAAATAATTGCGATCATCGAAATAAAGCATTTGACATTGTTTTTAATTTTCATCTCTTTATCCTCTGTTTTATCAAAAGTTTGCCATCCTAATAATAAGAATCTACCATTGGGAAAATTTCATGTAATTCATTATCATATTGATACTGGATTGCACCAAGATTTCCATCATATTCATATTTATAATAAATATTTGCTCCTCCCTGCATTCCATCGTATCTTTTCACATCCGGATATTCCGTATCATATGTTCTATCATAGAAAACACGATGTCGCACCTCATCCTGCTTAAACTCATGAAAACTCTGTCCAAAAACAGAATAATCTTCTCCTAATAACTCTACAATCGTTGGCATAAGTTCCTCATATGTAATAGGCGCATTATTTTCCTGCATTACATCATGCGTCTCATGAGGCTCTTTCATAAAGAAAATAGGTTGGGCATTTCTACCTGTTCCATGATCCGTCATAATAATAATTGTAGAATCATCATAGGAGCCTGATTCCTTAATCTGGTTAATATACTCTGCCGCTAACAAAAAAATACCTTTTATAGTATCATCTCTATCTGGATCCTGTGCATATTGACAATTTGCATCATTAATAAATTCATGTCCACCATTTAAGTGATTCACAACAAAATAATTGCTGGAATCATCAATCGTCAGACCTTTTTCCATCATTGTATTGTAAAAATTCGGATTTGAATACTGCATCGTATTATTCGGATACGATACAATACTTGCATATTGTTCATTCTGTACATCAAATTTTGGTTTAAAATATTCTGGCATATATCGGTATAATGACATTTTCAGCATAGTTTTATACAAAAGTGGCTTATCAATTTCTCTTGCATCATCTTTTTCTATAATATTGTCTACTTTTCCTTCCGCAATTTCAAGACTATTACCTCCCGTCATAACTTCTGACAAATACGAAAACACATTCATCTTATAATTATGACTATGTAAAATATTAAAATATGCATTCGTTTTCTCATTGTCCCAACTTTGTTTAAAATAATCATTTACAGATAAACTTAGATCCAATGGATTTCCTGTCAAGATATGAATAAAGGATGGATATGTTCCATAATAATTACAATCTGCATTGTTATAGTATGTGAAATCTTCTAACCCTTTTGTAATATCCGGATAAGTTGCTCTTGCTTCCTCAAACCATTCATTTGGCAAATTATCAAAAAGAAGTACAATAATATTCTCATTGGAAGAGATTGTAAACTGCTGCTCCATGTTTAAACAAAGTTCATTTTCAGCATAATGAAAAGCTCCATCATCTGTTGTCAGAAATAAGGAGCCGTATGCAACCAGCTGGACTAATAAAAGCACTGTTGTTGTAAGCTGTATTACCTTACTCCATTTCTTTTTGCAAACAAATGTGATGACAAATGTAATTGCAATTGCAGCTCCCCAAAAAACAGCATTCTTTATTACTCTGTCGGCATCTGGAATATACCCCTCTGCTGTCACACCAATCTGGTCAATCCCTTTATTTAAAAACATAACCTGAATATATCCGGCAATGGATAATCCCCAGACAACTGCTAATATAATCTTCCGAATTATTTCTGGGAAAAATACCAAAACGAATGCAATTATGATGGAAATGGTAAATCCAACCACAAAAAATAACCAACCGAATTCCCCATATACAACTCCCAACTCTGTATAATTACCAAAAAAGACTTCGGACGGACCAAAAATTCCAATCATAAAGATAAATAGAAAGACAGATTCCCAACATAAAAAAAATTTTTTCAAATATTCTTTTTTTTTCATTTTTGCACCTCATATAAAGTTAATAACTCATATCATTTTACATGATAACCCTGTGTATTTCAAGAATTTTCAACTGAATACTATCCCTTCCCTGTGTTCTATGCTATAATTGCATTCGTAATTTTTCAATCGAAATACATTTAATAAGAAAGAGGAAATTTATGTTAAAAAAAGCTGTTACACCTGGTTCTTTTCTTAAAAACTATTTATTTACACTTTTGATCGTATTTCTGCCATTGTTCATGTTTGGCGTTTTCGGACCGTCTGAGATTTTTTTCGGCAACTACAGTGAATTTGGTTTTATCTATAGGGAATTTGGATGGAAATTTCTGGGAATTTCTGTAGTCCTTGCGCTTTTTATCGCCCTAATCTTACAGATTGTTCCAAAATTTCCGCGAACACTGATTCTCTCCGTTTTATGGGGTTTTACCATTGCCGGGTATATTCAGACCATGTTTCTGAATAAAAATCTCGACCAGATTGGGGTATCTGCTGAAGGATATACAGCCAATGCTACACGGGTCATCCTGAATGCTTTATTCTGGCTTGTTATCCTGGCTGCATCTGTGCTTATCTGTGTTTTCAAAAAAGACCTTTGTACCCGACTGCTGACCGTAACCAGTAGTATTCTCCTTGGTATCCAGATTGTAGGATTTGTGTCTTTATTTCTTACAGCAGATGCTTCTGCAATGGCTTACAATGACACCGATGGAGAACTCTCCCTAAGCGGTGCCGGACAATATACACTCTCCTCTAATGAAAATATTATCCTGTTTGTTCTGGATAATTTTTCCAACACCTTCTGGGATGAAGCGCTCGCTTCCTACCCAGACATGACAGATTCTCTTTCTGATTTTACATACTATAATAATGCTGACTGTGCCTACTGGGGAACTTATCCATCACTTGCACATATGCTTACCGGTAATCCTCTGGATACCGGTCTTTCTGTAAACGACTGGTTAAACCAATGCTGGAATAACGATTCCACAAACACATACTATAAACTTCTCGAAAAACACAATTACAAAGTAAATCTGTACACTCCTGTGACCAGTCTTCTTACCGGGACCGATACTCTGGAATTACTTCAGGGGAAAATAGATAATGTAGGAACTGAATCTTCTTCAAGAGAGATTGACTATGAAAAACTCAATAAAACGATGCTGCAAATGTCCTGCTATCGTTTTTTACCTGAATATTTCAAACCTCAATTTGATGTAAATAATTCTCAATATACAAGCATTGTATCTTACCCAGACAATGAAATGATGTATTCCAACTATAGTTTTTATGAAAAACTGCAAGATACCGGATTAAGCCTTGATTCAGCATCCAACTATTTTACGATCCAGCATCTGAATGGCACGCATGAATTCGTCAACGACGAAAACTGCGCTTATGATCCTGATAATGCAACCTGCGCAACAACTGTAAAAGGTATTTTTACAATGCTTGATGCCTACTTACAGCAGCTTAAAGACCTTGGTATTTATGATAACTCAACGATTATCATTACCGCCGATCATGGTTCAGAAGCACGTTCACAGATGATTTTCTTTATGAAAGGAAAAAATGAAACGCACGACTCTATGCAGACAACGAATGCTCCAATCAGCCTGAATGATCTTGTTCCTACCATTGTGGAAGCTATAGGTGAAGATTATGCTCCATACGGTCAGAGTGTCCACGATTTTTCTGCTGACGAGTCCAGGGAACGCAGCGTTTACATCCGCGTAAGAGACGATGCATATCCTGCCGTCAAACGCTTCGATGGCGTGACCGAAGGCGGCATGAATGCTTATCATGTATATACTTATTATGGCACACTGAAAGACCTTGTCTTTCTTTATGACAATGGATATTATACACCTGTACAGGTAATTGATTCCTATTTCTAATGATTACTTAAGGAGATTTTTATGTCATTTAACTCATCTGACTTTTTAATTTTTTTCCCGATTGTGGTATTGATATACTTTCTGATTCCACAAAAGCTGAAAAACTACTGGCTTCTGATTGCCAGCTACTATTTCTATATGTGCTGGAATGCCAAATATGCTCTGATCATTCTTTTTTCTACCATTGTGACATACCTTAGCGGTCTTGCATTGGATACGCTCCAGCAAAGATCTGCTGATCCGCTTATCACGCGGAAGAAAAAAATAGTTGTAGCTATTAGTGTTTTATTAAACCTGTCCCTGCTTTTTTATTTTAAATATATTAATTTTGCAATCGGAATTTTAGGGAATGCACTGTCCGTCTTCCATATACAGCTCAATCTTCCATCTGTCGATATTCTTCTTCCTGTCGGCATCTCTTTCTATACCTTTCAGGCACTGGGATATACGATCGATGTTTACCGTGGAAATACCTGTGCTGAAAAGAATTTTTTTCAGTATGCACTTTTTGTATCATTCTTTCCGCAGCTGGTCGCCGGTCCAATCGAACGTTCCAGCCACCTGCTGCAACAGCTTGCCACACCACATAAGTTTAATTCGGATGAAGCCAAAAGCGGTCTTTTACTGATGCTCTGGGGATTTTTCTTAAAAATTGTACTGGCTGACCGTATTGCAATCTTCGTTGACTGGGTTTACGGTGATTATCACACCTTTGGTGGATGGTATCTGATCGTAGCCACTGCACTTTTTGCCATTCAGATCTACTGTGATTTTGCCGGATACTCTATTATCGCTATGGGGGCTGCCCAGATTCTCGGTATCCGGTTAATGGAAAACTTCCAGTCTCCTTATCTGGCAGTTTCTGTTGCTGACTTCTGGAGAAGATGGCATATTTCCCTGACTTCCTGGTTCAGGGACTACCTCTACATTCCGCTCGGTGGAAGCAGATGCAGTAAATGGCGCAAATATATGAACAAAATGATTGTTTTCCTCGTAAGTGGTCTCTGGCATGGTGCCAAAATCTCATTTGTCGTGTGGGGTGGACTTAACGGTCTTTACCAGATCATCGGAGAGATCCTGCAGCCTTTGCGTGATAAACTTGTAAAACTTTTTCGCTTAAACCGCAATTCCATCGGACATAAAGCCGTTCATATTATAGTGACTTTTGTCCTGATTGATTTCACCTGGATATTTTTCCGCGCCAACAGTTTTTCAGAAGCACTCACGATTCTCTCACAGATTATCCATGTACATAATCCATGGATTCTCTTTGATGGATCGCTTTATAATTGCGGACTAAATTCCAAAAACTTCTGCTTTATGCTTTTATGTATTTTGTTACTTTTTGTAACGGATTATTTAAAACAGAAGAAAATATGTATCCGTGAAATTGTCGCCAGACAGGATGCCTGGTGCCAGGTTCTGATCATAGCATTTTCCGTTGTTTTTATTCTTGTATTCGGAATCTACGGGACTTCCTATGACGCATCCAAATTTATTTATTTTCAATTTTAGAGGTAAAAATAATGAAAAAAATAGTATGCTGCATCAGTTGTGCTGCCATCATTGGTATCTCCGTATTCTATGCCGGACGCCTTTTACAACCTAATTTTACAGTGGATGCTTTCCATGCAATAGAATCTTTTCATTCCATGCCTGAAAATTCATTCGATGTCATTGCCTGTGGCTCCAGCCATGTATATAAAGGATTAAATGTAAATGAAATGACAGAAAGATATGGATTCAGTGCTTATAATTATGGCTGTAACTGGCAATTTCTTAATACCACCACTTTGTTCTTTGAGGACGCCCTAAGAACACAATCTCCTAAAGTGATATTAATTGAAACCTTTAACGTAGACAAAGTTCATGAAGACACGGATCTCAATGGTGAAATTTATTACACAAAAGGCATTTCCGATTTTAAAGGAAAAAGAGAATATTTAGCCCAATGCTTTGGTAAGAATAAGGATCGTTACTTATCTTACTATATCCCATTACTTGCCTTTCACGAAAACTGGACAAACGTTAATTATTACAGTTTTGATTCCGGAACTTCCGTCGAAGAGTATCAGGCAGCGCATGGTTTTTCAGGCAGCGACCATATTGTTCCAACAGTGATCTCCAATCCCGCAACGTTCGAGCAGAAAGAGCTGCCTGATAGTTCTGTCAGATTATTAGATAAAATTGTAAACATCTGCAATGAAAATAATATTCGTCTTATCTTTTATACTGTTCCTTATGAGGGGGAATATAATTATTCAGATGCCATGGCCGAATATGCTGCTGCCAACAACTGCACTTACCTTAACCTGTTTGAACACATGGATGATGTCGGGCTCAACGGTGATACAGATTTTATGGATATCGAACACCTGAATATAAGCGGAGCAACCAAAGTTGCCGACTATCTTGGAGAATATATTGTTTCTCATAATCTGCTCTCTGAGACAGATTAAAAACTCTGTATTTATCATAAGGAGATTTATAATGAGCAAAAGAATTTCTATTTTACATTTTTTATCAAACTATATCATTGTGTTACTCCCAATATTTACACTCTGCGTGATGGGACCTACCGAAATATACTTTGGAAATTATAAAGAGTTAGGCTTTACTTATCAAGAATTCGGGTGGAAATTTTTATTTTTTTCATTTTTAATCACCACCTTATTAACCCTAATTCTTTCCTTTTTACCTGACAAAATTCAGAAATATTTTTTGTCTGTCATTTACTGGATTGGAATTGCAGGTTACCTGCAGACTATGTTTTTAAATAAACAGCTGGATCTGATGGGTGTAAGTGCAGAATCTTATTCGGCTACCCGGATGAAAACCGTTCTCAATGCTTGTTTATGGTTTGTTTTACTTGTTTTAATTTTGTTTTTTACCATGTATCCAAAAACAAAAATGCATAAAATATTATCAATAACAAGCGGCATTATCTTTGGCATGCAACTTGTCGGTTTTCTCTCACTCTTTCCAACCGCTGACGAAGCTGCTTTTTCTTATCCAACAGAAGAATTATGTCTTGACGGAAGTGAACAATATACCATTTCCTCGAAAGAAAATATTATATTATTTGTACTGGATAATTTTGCAATAGACTATTACACCTCTGCTGTTCAGACGTATCCGGAATTAACAGATCAGCTTAAGGATTTTACTTATTACTCAAATGCAGACTGCAATTATCACGGGACCTATCCATCTCTTGCGCACCTTATCACTGGGAATGAGTTAGATCCATCCCTTACCGTTGATGACTGGCTGACACAATGTTGGACAAATGACATAACAAATGATTACTTTTCCCTCTTAGAATCCGAAGACTATAAAGTAAATTTATATACACCTGTCACAAGTATCCTCACTGGCACAAACTCTTTGGAACTATTAGATGATAAAATCAATAATGTCACTTATAAATCCAATACCCGAATGATTGACTATTCGAAACTTTACAAAACAATGCTTTATATGTCGTGTTATCGCTTTATGCCAGAATACTTTAAACCAGCTTTTGATGTAAAAAATGAGACTTATACATCCATCGTAAGCTACCCTGAAAATGCAGTCCAACATGCTAATTATGATTTTTACAGCAATTTATTATCCACTGGACTGACATTAGACAATTCCTGTAATTATTTTACTATCCAGCATTTAAATGGAACGCACGAATTTACCACAAATGAATTTTGTGAATATGATGAGCAGAATTTATCCTGCGAATCTACTGTCAAAGGTATTTTTACAATGTTGAATGTGTACATAGAACAATTAAAAAAACTGGGTGCCTATGATAATTCTACTATCATTATTACCTCTGATCACGGCACAATCGACCGTCCACAAATGATTTTCTTTATAAAAGAGAAAAATGAAACTCATAAAATGATGCAGGAAACATCCGCTCCTATTACCTTAAATGAATTAGTCCCTACTATCGTGGAATCTCTCGGTAAGGACTATTCAGAATTTGGTTCAAGTATTCATGATTTTAATGACGGTGAACTGCGTGAACGTACCGTTTATATTCGCGATTTTGATGAAAGTAAACCACCTGTGCCATGCTACGATGGTCTCCGAGATGGAAAAGTCAATTCTTATCGTGTCTATACTTATACTGGCGGTGAAGCCGAATTTGTAAATGCACTTTACGGTGACGATGTTATCACTATCCCAATGATTGATTCTTATTTTTAATATTTATGTAATAAAATTACGAAATGGAGTCTTAAATGAACACAAAAAAAACTTTATTACTTTTTTTATCCAATTTTATTATTATCGGCTTTCCAATTTTTATACTCTTTGTTATGGGACCATCTGAAATATTTTTTGGCAATTATAAGGAATTTGGATTTGTCTATCAGGAATTTGGGTGGAAATTCTTGATTTTTGCATTTTTAATCTCCTTCATTTTCATGCTTCTTATTTCATTCTTTCCAGACAAACTCAGAAAATATATTCTTTCTGTTTTCTGGGGAATCGGAATTGCCGGATATATCCAGACAATGTTTTTAAACCGTCATCTGGAACAAATAGGTGTCCGTGCAGAAGCATACACCGCATCACCTTCAAAAATAATTGTAAATTGGATTATTTGGACAACTATCATTTTGGGAGCTTTGCTGTTTGCAAAATTTCAACAGAATATCTTCAAAAAAGTAATGTTAACATCCTCTCTCATTATTCTAGGGATGCAATGTGTTGGATACATCTCACTTTTCCTCTCCGCAGATAAATCCGCCTTTACATACTACAGTGACAAGGACGAACTTATACTGGATGGAAGTAAGCAATTTACCGTATCCTCAAATGATAACATTATCTTATTTATTCTGGATAATTTTTCCAGCACTTACCTTGCATCTGCCGTTGAAAAATATCCGGATTTAAAAGATTTTCTGCATGATTTCACTTATTACAATAATGCCGACTGCAATTACCATGGAACCTATCCATCACTACCGCATTTACTAACAGGTAACGATTTAGATCCTTCGTTATCTGTTGATGACTGGTTAGAAGATTGTTGGACAAATACTACTACAAACGATTATTTTTCTATTTTATCTCATGCCAATTACAAAGTAAATTTATATACTCCAACGACATCTATTCTGACAGGTAATCATTCTCTGTCGCTTCTTGACGGAAAAATTAGTAATATAACTACAAAACAAAGTTCTATTTGCATTGATTACCATAAACTGTATAGGACAATGTTCTATATGTCCTGCTATCGCTTTATGCCAGAATATTTCAAATCCTTTTTTGACGTATCAAATGAAACATATACCACTATTGTATCTTATCCTGAAAATACTATTTTACATGCGAACTATGATTTTTATAATCATCTCATAGAAAATGGTCTGACGACTGATTCATCTGGTAATTATTTCATAATTCAGCATTTAAATGGGACACATGAATTCACAACCGATGAAAATTGCCAGTTTGATGCTCAGAATGCAACCTGCCAATCAACCGTTAAAGGAATTTTCACTATGCTTGAAGCTTATTTGAACGAATTAAAAACACTAGGCGTTTATGATGATTCAACTATTATTATCACCTCTGATCATGGTGACGTTGAATATCCACAAATAATCTTTTTCATCAAGGAAAAACAGGAATCCCACGAATTACTTAATGGTACCAATGCTCCTATTACTTTAGACGAACTTGTTCCAACCATCGTTCAATCGCTTGATAAAGATTACAGTGAATTCGGATATAGTATACATGATTTTTATCCCGATCAGCAACGGGAACGTCTGCTTTATATCCGGGATTATGACGCTTCTTATCCAGATGTTCCACGCTACGATGGAATCTCTTCTGGTGGATCAAACGTATACCACTTATACAACTATACAGGTAATATTGATGATCAGATTAATGCCTTGCAAAATTATCAATACACAACCATACCAATGGTTGACTCTTATTTTTAAACACAGAAAAGGATACCTTTTATGAATGAAACAACTTTAAAAATTTTTAATCGAACACTCCATATAAAAAAGCAATGGAAAATTACATTTCTCGCCACATGGATTGGTGGAATGCTGGCTCATGCCTATCGTTTTTTCAACTTTCTGCCATCCTGGGATTCTATGTATAACTTTGCCGGAACCGGTGCTACTTACTCTTCCGGAAGATGTTTTCTTGAATTTTTCAGTAAAATCTCTTCCAAATATGATATGCCCTGGGTGAATGGTGCATTGTCCCTGCTCTATATCAGCCTTGCAAGCATACTGCTTGTTGAACTTTTCGAGTTACAGGAATGCGCATCCTGCGTATTGCTTGCCCTGCTCATTGTTTCTTTCCCTACCGTCACAGCATCCTTTGCATTTATGTTCACTGCTGACGGTTACATGATGGCATTTTTAATGGCTGTGCTAGGCATTTATCTGACCTGGCGATATAGATACGGTATCTTTCCAGGTATTATCTGCATTGGATTAAGCATTGGAACTTATCAGGCATACATCAGTGTCATGCTCTGCATTCTGCTTGTTATGATTGTATGTGACCTGCTTATAAAGCAGAAAGATTTCAAGTCCTTTCTGCAAAACAACTGGAAATATATCCCTCTTCTGCTTGGAGGATTCCTCTTTTACAAAATAGCTTCTGCTATTATTAATGCATACTATCATATCACATTAACCGAATATCAGGGAATCGGACAGATTCATCTTCTTTCCTTATGGGAATACCGGCAGGCTTTTACTAAAGTTTATAATGAGTTATCTCACCTGTTTTCTTTCAATGAAGCTCTCAACGTATATTGGTATGGATATGCCAACCGCATTGTATTTGCTCTGCTCCTACTCTGCACTGTCTATCTGATTTTGAAAAATAAATTGTATAGGCAGCCACTTGCTTGCCTTACCGGAATACTCTGTATCATCTGCCTGCCTCTTACTGTATGTTTTTTATTTTTTGTATCATCCGATGTCTGGTATCACACACTGATGGAGATGGGTGCCTGCTTTATTTATCTGTTATTGCTCTGCTATCTTGAACATGGCTGTGTAAAAACGCGTTTTGAAAAAATCATAAAATCTATCGGAATTGTTGTACTTTGTTATCTTTCCTTCTACAACATCCGAAATGCCAATATCTGCTATAATGAGATGAACCTGAGCTACGAAAAAAGCTATAGCATTGCCAGCAACGTATTAGACCGCATAGAAGATCTGGACGAGTTTCCTGAGATATCCAAGGTTGCCATCATTGGAACCTACCACACCTATTCTTCTAATATTGGCGGAACTGTACCTTATATTATTGGTGTAGATCAGGATAACTTCCTAAATCTTGATTTTCACTATTTTGCTATGTGGAATTACTGTTTTGGTATTCAGCTTGACCAAGCCAGCAGTGAGGAGATTGCTGCCATCAAACAGACCGAAGAGTACCAGAAGCTTGATTCCTATCCATCAAAAAACTGTATTGCAGTAATTCATGACATTATTGTGATAAAGCTGCCAGAAGAATAGAAAAAAGTGCTGCAACTTAAAAAAATTCAGAGCTGCAGCACTTTTTCTATTGTTTTTTCTCCTGTTTTGGTAAACATTTATCCATGTTCAGACTCACTTATTTTTTTCCGTTTCTTCGTCATTGCTTTTCTGAATAATATAATGCGGTCTTTTCTTCACTTCCATATAGGTCTTAGACAGATATTGTCCCATGATTCCCATACAGAACAATTGAATTCCACCAACAAACGTAATGATACATACCAGGGATGGCCATCCACTGACCGGATCTCCAAAAATAAGCTTTCGAACAATGATAAATATGATTGCAACAAAAGAAATAAACGTCATCAAAATTCCAAGGTAAGAAGAAATCATCAGCGGAACATTTGAAAAATTGACAATGCCATCCAGAGAATACGCCAAAAGCTTCCAGAAACTCCACTTTGTCTCTCCTGCTGTTCTCTCTATATTCTCATATTCCAGCCATTTTGTCCGATAACCAACCCATCCAAAAATTCCTTTGGAAAAGCGATTATACTCTGATAATGCAAGAACACTGTTCACCATATCTCTCGTCATCATACGAAAATCTCTGGCTCCATCTACGATATCAGCATCGGATATCCTGCGTATCAGTTTATAAAAGCATCTGGCGCAAAAAGAACGTACCATCGGTTCCCCTTTACGACTTACACGTCTTGTTGCCACACTGTCATATTCTCCTGACTCAAGTGTACTTATCATCTCTGGAAGAAGTGCCGGTGGATCCTGCATATCTGCATCCATGATCACAACATAATCTCCTCTGGCATTATTAAGTCCTGCATAAATTGCCGCCTCTTTGCCAAAGTTTCTTGAGAATGAATAATACTTCACATGCACATCCATTTCTGATAATCCGGTCAATTTGTTCAATGTATTGTCTTTGGAGCCATCATTTACAAATAATATTTCATAATCATATTGTGGCAGCATATCCATTGTATCCGTAATAGCAACATATATGGTTTCTACTGTCTTTTCTTCATTATAGCATGGAATGATAATACTAAGCAGCTTTTTTCCCATTTTCAACAATCTGCCTTTCTCATTTTCTTTTCACAAAAAAACTCTTATGTTATAATCAATTATATACTGATTATATTAAGGAGAATACACTTATGAATATATTAATAGAAAAATTCAAACAACGCAATGAGATTTCTACAATCTTTTTATACATTCTCTATTTTCTGCTTGGAATGTATTACCCACTTTTCAGTTTCATGCGCCAGACTGTTCCTCAATATTGGAATCAGGTTACACTCTTTTATCATATTCTTTTGATTCTACTGCTAGTAAAAGTTATTCTTCAAAAAAATTCTGTTCTGGATTGTTTTTTTCTTATTGTATTGCTCTATTTATGTTATAAGAGTTATCAATACAATTATGACTTCTACAATATTTTCGGCACAATGATGTTCCTCTGCTGCGCCAAAAATATTGAAATAAAAAAAATTGTAAAATTAGATTTGTATGTCCGTATTGTACGCAGCGCCTTGTTTCTCACCCTACCTTTTATGGGATTAATGATCAATAAGATAAATGTATGGATTGGCGGAAGAACACGTACATTTTTCGGTTGGACTCATGCTAATATGATGGGATTAGATTTTTTACTTTTGGCAATGGATATCATGTACCTCCGAAAAGAATGTAAAAAATGGTATGACTGCATCCTTTATGCAGGTTTTATCATCTTTCTGGATCTGACAGCCAACAGCAGAACTGCAGAAGCTGTTATAGCTATGCTGATTGTCATCCACTTATTGTCAATTGTCATACCAAAAAACTGGTTTCATAAAATGATGGTACTATTTACATCCGGAGCATTTCTTCTATGTGTTTGTATTCCATTTATCGGAAGTTATTTATATATCCGCAAACCGGAATTATTTTTACAACATGACGGAACCATGCTCTCAAGAATTCAATTGACCACTACTTTCTATCTAAAAAATGGTGGCGTTGGTTTCTATGGATTTCCTATAGAGGATGAAGACTGCCTCGACATGATGTTTTCTTATATTGGACTACATTGGGGAATTGCTGCCTTTATCGTTATTGTAGCAGCTATTACATATGCCATTTATAAGGCTTCCAGTGAGCAAAATACAGTCTTCTTGGTTTTACTCTTCTCCTTTCTTGTATATGGCTGGGCAGAAGTAGCACCGATTTACCCTGTATATTCCTATTTCTCACTTTTGCTTGGTTATTACATTATGAACCATAAACCATTTTCTTTGCATATAAAAGGAAAAACAATAGCTTTCTGATATTATAAATTGGCAATGTCTTAACCTTTTGTTATGTATTTTACAATAAACAGTTGCCTCTGGATCTGTCCGCTGATTTTCATGAGAACAGCTGAGTGTCTATCAGAAAGCAGCTGCTCTCTAAAACTTGTTGTATGGAGCGCATACTGTAAACGGATATCAAATGCACTTTACATGATTATTAATAAACCAACCATAAAACTGCTACCATGATTATTACTTTAAAAATACATGGTAATATGGCTTCTCTCATAGCCCGCTTATCTTCTACACTATTTTTTACAATAGCAGAAAAAATTAAAGTTCCAATTGCAGTAACTATCCAACCTACAGTTAAAATCAAAAAACAGATCATTAATTTTGAATCCAACCCTTGGGTGGTAATCCAGAGAATAACAAGCATCACCAGCGCAAATGCAAATGAGCAATTCACATAATTTTTATAAATCTGAATCTCTGTAATTTTTAATCCGCGAGATGTTTCCCATAGATACACCCATATTAAAAGAATTGCAAACAGCCCTACGACCACTGAAGTTATAATAAAAAAATTATTCAAATTTGTTTGTAACATATTCGATAACTCCTTCTATTTTTGTTTTTGTACGCTCTATTTTTTTTTGATTTATATATTTTCTAGATTCTTCCTGTTTATCGACTACCCCTTCACTTACATCTTCGATTCTATCTATAATGTCAGAACATATCTTTCCAAATACTAATGGAGTACTTTTCAGACCGGTCATTGTTCCTTGGAAATTATCTGCTTCCGTCAATAGTCGTTCCTGACGTTCAACTAAACGTTCATATGTACAATTATAAACAGTACCACTGTCCAAACAAATTCTTCTGCCATTTAACATAATTACTAACATTATCATTATCGGTACTATTGCGTTCTCCCATCCTTCCAAAAAACTTCCTATTTTCAAACATCTTATTTTAGATTTCTCTGCATTTTCTACAAAAACGAATGCTTTCTGTGCTTTAAGTTCCTCATAATAAATCTTATGTGCAAACGAATCAGGCATATCACGCCCGCAAGCTTTACATTTTCTAAATCTTAATGGATTTTTTGCTGAGCACTCGCATTCCCAAAAAGTTGTAATGCCTTTTTCACTCATTTTTCAGCCTCCAATTCTGCATCCTCTGTTTCTACGATACGTTCATCTTCAAACACTGCATTTTCATCTTCAATTTCTATCTCTGTCTGCTCTTGCTGGAATCTAAAGTTCAACGTTTTCTCATTCAAATATTCAAATACGTCATCTCTTCTGACCAATACATCCTCAAATACAAATCCATTTTCTTTCAAAAAAGCTGCATCTGTTTCTGATATGGATAATGGCTGAACAACCTTTTTCCCATAATTTCCATTTTTTATGGACTCAGCATTAACGTTACATATTGATTTATTTCCCTGCATAACAACCATCGGATATTTCATGCCTTCAAATTTAACAAGATATGCCCACCTATAATATATTTGCGTTGTTCGCAAAGACTCAATAGATTTGATTGTATCGCCTTCATTTAAGATATCCATATGCTTATATTCAAGCAATCGTTCATTAATTTCATTACGTAACTCCTCATCATACTCAACAGATTCACGTGGCACCACTCCGTCAGCACGTTCTTCGAGAACAGACTTCAAACGCTTAATATTATTTTCTTCCAGAAAGCTTGGTATCACCGTTCCCGTAGCAGCCTCTATCTGCAGACGCCTAGGAGTATCATACATGACATGACTAACCGAGTTGCCTTGTTCATTTTCTTTAAGCGTTTGCCATCCCATATCAGTAATTTCTCCAGTAGATATGTCTATATGATGATAAACATTAATTTCACTGCTTAGGACTCTTTCAATCATAGTCTCCTTCATCCCTGATAATGAGGCAATCTCTTTACTATCATGAAATCCCGCTTCATATAGTCGAAGAACCAACAATTCCAAAGCACCATAATCTTCTATAATATGTTCTTTAACCATCGCTTCTGCCATGGCAATCGGGCATAAAAAAGTATGAAAATACAAAAGTCTTAAATTTGAGTTTTCGCCTACATATTCAAGAAAAATCTTTTTTGATTCTTCCCGAATGTCTTTCGTTGTTTTTTTCATTTACGCATTCCTTCTAAAAAAATCTTCAGATTGAAAACTATTACCAGCCCCTGCATCTACGTGCTGCATTAATAATCTCATAAATCTCGCAAATTTACGTTCACATATAGCCGGACATTCTGCACATTGATTTATAGTATCATTATCAATAATCTCCGTTTCCTCTTGATGTGCACAAGGCCATTCCGTTCCTTCATCTTTTAATGCTTCCATGTTCATACATTGTGTAAGATAATCAATGTCTCCCACTATCACAAGCTGTTTCTGACAACGTGTAAAAGCTACATTTAATCTTCTAAGTTCTTTCATAAAACCAACTCTTCCCATTTCAGGCTTTTTATATGTCGTACTACGTGTCAAGCTATAAAGAATTAACGGCCGCTCTTGTCCTTGAAAACTATCTAACGAAGCAACCATACTTCTTATTTGTGATTCTTTAATTCCAAGCTTTTTCTTGCTTAAACGCTCTCTTATAAGTCGAACTTGGGCACCATATGCTGAAATAATTCCTATATTGTCTTCAATCTTCTCTAAGTACTCCCCTTTAGCCTTCTCCTGCTGTGACTCCACAATATCAGCAACCATATTGGCAATAAGTTCAGCCTCATATAAATTTTGATATCCCATTTTGCTAGCCGGTTGACTTTCTTTTCGTTTCTTAGCCTTGCTTGTAGAAATTACCACAAGGGGCTTATCTGTCCCCGGAACAATAGCAGAAAATTTATCCATGTTATAGCTAGAATGATAATTTCCTTCATAAAACCATTCGGATATAATATCAGAAATATTTCCTGGCATTCTAAATTGACTATTAAGATTAACCAGTTTTTTAGGATCTTCTGTTACCCGTTTTATCATATCTTGAACAGTTTCCGGTTCAAATTTTTTATATGGTTCAGCCTCATAATCCTCTAGCACCGGTTTAAGTATCAAACTTCTATCTAAGCCCTGACTCTCAAGTCTATCAATTGTCTTTTTTCGCATAGCCTCGAAAATGTATTCAAAGAAGCTCATATTCAAAAGTTTGGTGTCGATTTCATCTGCCTCACATGCGGCAACTACATCATCATTTGCACACGGTGGAATTTGTTTATAATCGCCTAATAATAAATTTTTTCTAGCTCTGCTCATAGGAATCAACGCATTATGAATTTGAATCTGCCCAGCCTCATCGATAATAGCCACATCAAATTTAACATTCGCAAAATCTTTATTAGAATTAATACCTATACAGGTTGCCCCCACAATTTTGCACGTCTCTAATAATGCATTCTGCATAATATCATTCCGCTCGTTATTAACAATATCATTCCACTCACCAAGTGCCCTCGACATCTTTGAAATGATTTTTTCAAGCGAAGCTAATGCTTCAGCTTCGGACATTATGATTGTCCAATTATTACTTGGCTCAATTTCGAAGCAAGGGGTATCATAAAGCTTAGAAATCTCTCCTCTAAATTTAGGCAAAAATTCATCCGTTGAGGTCTTCTGTGAATATTCTTTCAAGAGTCTTAATGATTCGTTATATGCACTCTCAACATTCTTATCTCTATACTCAAGGTTTTGCTGTTCAGCTACCTTTGTCATAGAATTATAAGCATCAATACTCTGCACATATTTTTCTCTAAGCGTTTTTAAATAAGGTTCTCCCTCTTCAAGTTCCGCTTTTGCCCGATTAAAATATCTTTTTCTCAAAAGCCTTACCAAAAAACTTTTTGTTTCATATACTTGTAAAAAGATTTCTTTACGAGCTCTATATTCCAATAATGCCTCTAGTTCTTTTTCAATTTTTTCTACATTTTCATATAACTCCGCTATACGCCGCATATTTTCACTATTCATTGCTATATATTCATCTAATACTTTTTTTCTTTCAAAGTAAGTTTCATATAGCTTCTTATATATCTCAAGCCGCTCTTTGTATAGTCTTATCTCCTCCTTATTATATTCCAGTTCTTCCTGGACACGATCATAATTTTGGTTGTAATAATCCTGCATAGCAGCAATTTTATTTTGTGGCAGATAAGCCTTGCAATTATCCTGAACTTTATTTTCATTACCCAGTCTAACTGTCTCCGCCATAGTTCCAAATCTTGCCAAAACATTATCTACTGCAGCATTATTCTGCGAAGATATTAAAACTCGTAAGCCCTTTTTTATAAAATATTCAACCCAGAAACTAATTACTGTTGTTTTTCCAGTTCCTGGAGGACCTAGAACCAGCAATAAATCTTCTGTTAATATTCCTTTTATAATTGCCTCAAGCTGCATCTGATTCGGTGGATATTGACTTGCCATCTTCTCAACCAGATAATCCTTTAAATCATCCTGTATTTCCTCATAACCATCTACTGAAAAATCATCAAATACATGATACATATATTTTGATTCCAATTTGCAGCGTTCCATACTGCGAATGACTTTACTCCTCACTCGCGTCTGAGTATCATTGACAGCCATTACTAATTTCCCAGTTAATGGTATATCAATATCATCTGCCTGATGATAAATTGCAATCGACAAAATAACAGCGTCATCACTTTCATCATCAATATCTTCTACGACACCAGTATATACACCATGCTCTGTTCCATTTGTATCTATTACTGTAACTCTATCTCCTATACTAAAAGCTCCATTTTCCGGATTTGCATTGGCATCGGTGGAGTAAAATCCATAGACTGGTCCCTTATCATTTTTACGAATAAATTCTCTCCGAAAATACCCTATTCCATCGCCCTGTGCCTGCTTATATTGTTCAACCCAGTTTTCCTTGTCTGTATAATCACGAAAAGGACGAATAATATTTCGTCTAAATCGTTCTGAAATTTTGATTTTTTCTTTCTTAGCATCAGAACCGTCTTCATTCGCATCATCCGCTTCAAAATAAGCCTCCATAGAATCCAACAGGTTATTAAGAACACTTTGTTCCATTTTCCATGAATTATCAGACACCGAAGGATGTATTTCTTTGTTATAGACAACGAAAACACCGCCAGAAGGTATAATAGTAAAAATCTTAGTTCTATATAAATTGTCTTTTTTTTCTACCGCTTTTTTTCCGTATAAGACACTAGTGCACTGCAAATTCAGATAATCACTGCCAAAAAAATTCAACACATAGTGTCCTACATATACAGAATATCTTCTTTCAGAAGATGCATTCTTTTTATATGATGTTACAACTAATGTTTTACTAGCTCGAAGTTCTTTGAAAATACTCTCAAAATTGTTTTGAGAAACTTTTTGCTCATTAATGTAAAAAATAATTTTATCAGATACTTCTTTATAGTTTTTCGGATGTAATTTAATAAAATCATTCATTGCTATCTTCCATCGTACTTCCCAATTTTAATATGTTTTAAATTACGAATTATATCTCCATATGTTAACCTGTCATTTATTTCAAAGCTAGTCATCTTATTTATTATGTCTACCATCTCTTTAACTCCGGATATCTTCTCTAGATATGCTGGAAGCTGCGGAATCTGAATCCATGCATCTTGTCTGGCCTTATACTGGTATTCTACACCTATTGTTGGTACTCGTCCCAACAGCATCTCATACATAATTTGTCCAATAGCAAAAATATCCGTCTTATTCGTAATGCTTACTCGTGTATTTCTTATTCCCAGCTGCTCCGGAGCCTGATAATTTGTTGTTCCAATATTTCTTATATAGTTTAGGTTGGCACATCCGAAATCAATGATATAAATATCCCATTTTTTTGTTTCTTTATTAAAATTTACAAATATATTTTCCGGCTTAAGATCTCTATGAACAAGAACGGGATATTTATTGCTTATATCACGCATGATTTCACATATTTGTATTACTAAGCATTTTCGTATAAATATATCTTTTGCTTGCAGCTCATCCCGCTGATGTTTATCCAACCAGGCTCTAAGAGAAACTCCAGGCATGGTATCCATGATGACTACATATCTGCTTTCCCTCGTATCATCCCAATAGTCTTTTACACTTGGTACTCTCTTACTACATTTGGAAACTTGTTTTAATGTATTAACCTCTTCTCGCAGCACGTTTTTCAATTCGTTTTTTGCTGCCTTATCATCAAGTTCCCCATAATTTAATATTTTAACGAAAGCTCCTTTAAACTCTCCGTCTGATATCTTTCCACACCATATCTTTGTTGTTTCATTAACATATACAGGACCATTTACTACGTATGTATTTTCATTATTATAAATTTTTAACTGCATCCTCAAGTTTCTCCTTAAAATCAGCTGGTTCATCAATCATATTAATAGAACTTTCAAATGTATCTATCAGAAGATCTCCAACTTTCTCAGAAAAACTATCGTAAATAAAATCCTCATCAACTTCACTTTTTACCTCGGCTGGCTCCTTGCAGTAAACCATTATTTTTGCAACAGAATATATATCAGCCTTTTCCCATTGAATATTTTCAGATTCATTTCCTTGACGCACTTCACGCGGCATATATGGATTTTCTGAAAATGAAGACTCAATGCTCTTATAAACAGTCGCATTATATCCTTGTATTTTCGCCGTTTCCATATTAACAATTCCGGCCATATAACCACCTTCGCAAGGCGTCACGATTACATTCCCCGCTTGAATATTTCGCAAAGATATACCTTGTCCTATACTTTGAAGTTCAATAAGTATATTCGTCAAATCAATTGCAATCTGCACTATTTCTCTCTCGGTGAACTTAGGATGGTCTATCTCCGAAAGCAGTTTACTATCAGAGTACACAGAATACGCTATGTACTCCCTATCGGATTCCGCAAGCACATTACTAGGATAATGAACATCTAATAAATAACTTTTTCTTCCTTTATCTTCCTTTATCTTATTTCCTGTAAGCACTCCTCTTGCTCCCAGTTCATTATCTCTTTCCTCCATACTATTACGATGAAAGACCTGAAAATAATAGTAGTTTTCCTGTGGATCCTTTACAAAATAATTATTATCACCACAGATAACTTCATTTGGTGCCTTAGGAACAGCTCTTACAATTTCATAATATCCAAATGGAACCTTATTTAAATCGAAGTCTGGAACTAACAACTCTTGTCCAAACACTTCCTTAAAAAGTGTATAAAGGGCTTGTACACACGAACCAGCCTTCTCAATGTTCTTCGCATTTACTACATGCAATTTCTGTGCCCCCTTATTTGCATGTAGAGTATCATTTCCATTTTTTCTAATAAGTGCAGCTGCATCTTCATTCGTAAACAGACCTTCTTTTAGGCAGGTATCAATCATTGTGGCTAAATTAGGTGGAAGATTTACTGTATCTTCAATAGGCATATTGCAATTTTTACAAATCTTAGGCTGCGGCTTAATTTGTTCGACATTATTCTTCTTTATTAATCCCTTACACAATATTTCCAATGCAGCCCTTGAATTTGCAATCGCATTGTACGGAGAAATCATTATATTTCTTTCAGCCGATTTACAATTCCTAAGTAATGATATTTTATCAACTATATCAATTCCATCAAAATTATCAAAATTCATAATTTTTTCCTTCCTCTTCCACTATTTCTTATCTTGCTTATCGATACATGAAAGTGATTTTTTCCTCTAACCATTTAAATCTGGCCTCCCCATCTTCTGAAACTACCAGATCTGCAAATGCACAATAGTTTTCTGCAAGTTCGCCACAAAGTTCAAGTGATAAAATATCTCTTCTTTCTATATTTCCCATTTTATTCATCACTTCAATTTCTCCAAACTTACATACAACATCTTCTGTAGCCCCATGATAAATAAGACAATCCGACATTTTTTTAGCATATTTCAGTTCAAGATCTTTTTCATCTCGAGAAAGAGCAATTAATCGCATATACTTGAAAATAATTTCGCTAGGATGTCCTGTCAGCGCCCACTCCTTTTTATGTATTTTCTTTCCAAATTTCACTTCAATATTTTGAAGTTCCGACCATACTTTTTCAGTCAATTCAAAAAGCCTAAACACGTATAATGCTCGAACGTATATATATAACGCATATTTCATATTGATCAGTGGATCATTCTTTGAACCTTCATCCATAATATATTTCAATTGATCAATTAACTTTGTCTTTCCTCCAAAATATCTTTCAGCTTCTCCAAGATACGCTTCCTTGTTTCCCGTATCAAGATAATACTGCAATAGATAAGATTGTGTAATTTTGTAATTAGCAGATGCTTCTTCAAAATGTACTAACGCTGCCCTGAACTCGACTTCTGCACGCCGCTCTCTCTTGAAAGCGTATACCTGACCTCGCTGACTATGTGCCTTTCCCATAGCTTCAAAACCGTTATCGCCAACTCCGGGAAGCTCAAGTTTTTTCTTAAAACCAGTAAGCTGTTTCTGATATCTCATGTTTTCATCCGAAAGTTCTTCAGCTCTATCTATTTCAAAATAATCACAACAACCTACAACCAATTTATTTCTTGTGCTTAAATAGGCATCCAGGCTTACCAAACCTGCGTATTGCTTGCACTTTTCAAAATATTCTTCAGCTCCTTTGCTATCTCCTATGTGACAACAGGCAGTAACGCCAATATCAAACAGTACATATAGAATCCGTTTTGCTTCCGGACTGTGAAATTTTTCCTTCATTACAGGCACAAGTTTCTCTAAAACTCTAAGAATGTAAAAACATTTTTCCTGATCCAGCGTATTATTGTTCAACGTCTCATTTAGCTTACGCACCGCCATGTTAAAGTCTGACACATTTTCACTTTCAATAATTTTTTCTTCGATCTTTTTAAACCAAAGGTTCTTATAATACTTAGCGAACTCTCCGTCCAGTTTTCCTGCATCAAAAGCGATACTTAATGACTTGTAATAATCACCTTCAGCGTATTTTGCCCAAGCTTTAGAATATATATTGTCTATTTCATCATACCCGAAAACCAGATTTTCTGACTTTCCTGTAAGTTTCTTCACTCTCTCGTCTATACATCTAAGCCATTCATCAGTGCTGGTTCCTTCTATATCAAAGCCCAACACTGAACATATACTGTCTGACATGTAAAGGAATTCCATACCTTTTGAATTCCTTTCATGATAACCAATAGACTTCACGTTGAAATTTATTATTTTGATGTTTGGCTGCTCTGCCTCGAGTATGGCTTTTGCAATAACAGTTCGATATATATCGGGATTGGTTAATCTAAATTGATATTTTCCATCTTCCGCCTGTTCAGCTTTGTACCCTTGTTTCTTATACTCTTTAAACAGTCTGCTGTTATTCTCTAGAAGTGCACTCCTCCTTGTAGCAATATCCAGGGAAATCTCCTGAATGTCATCTATAAGAGGATTATTAAAAATCAATCGTGAAATCAGCTCATCCGCCATGTGAAAATACAAATTGCTTGCATAATCATCCTTAGCTAAAATATTTGCATTCTGGCTAAGGAGTCTGGTCATCCCCTGGTCACTTTTCAGAATAATGAAAATATAGTATTCCCCATTTCGGTCTTGAAAATCTCTTAGTGTACCATTTCTATCTTCGTATTGCAGTTTATTTCCCTTATATGTTCCACGACGTATAAACTCTGCTAAAGTACTCTTAACAATTTCTTTCACAGGTCTCACTACATTACGATTTCTATCTGCATCTCCGTTTGAATGAAGTGCTTCTGGATAAGAGAAGTTACTTGTACAATTAGCAATCGATGCTGCTTCTGATATAACCGATTTGTAATATGCTTTTATTCTCTTTCTTTCAATCACTTCCTCTCTCCGAATAGAATGGTCATCATATATCACCCCACCAATATAAATAGGCTTATTTGTGTTTTTTAATCCTTCAAAATCACCATACTCATCAAGTGCATATGTAAACATGCTTTACCCCTTCCTAATTTATAAATTTTATAGTGTTGATTCTTCCTTCAATATAACCTACTTTCAAATCAAGCGAGTAATCTATCACTAATTTTAAATAGTAATTATACACTTTTATGTAAAATAAGACCATTCGATATGATGCAATTTCATCTTTTCAGTATTCGTCATTTGTAATTCAATTGTATTATATTCAAGGGCTTCTTCCAGAAGCCCTCAACATCGGCATCATCCAAATTCAATTCGCCAGCTTTTTCTTCACCATACAACGTTTCTTAAAAAACGAAATGCCATAGCAGAGAATTTGGTCATAATCATCCTCATACTCTTTTGCATACATCCTGTCATCAATCTGCTGCAAGGCAGCATCGCACTCACTTTCCAGTTTGTCCAGAGACTTCGTATACTTCGCTTCGAAAACTGCCACCCGGCTATTGATGGGATCATACACAACCACATCACTGCGACCTTCACCATGTTCTTTGTTAGAATCTACCATATATCCTGCCCCTGTAAAAATACCTGCAAGAAACGCATGATAAAAGTCCTCTTTATAATCATGGTAGCTGATAGTCCTTCGCAACAACACATTCATCTCTTTGGTAAGGTTCTCGCTGTCACCATTCCACACGGCATGAAACAGCGTACTCCTGTCACATTTTTTCGTGCTGTCATCAAACCATTTGACAACAGTCGTTTCAAAGATTTCCTTGATTTCAGCGTTTGGGATCATAAGCGCTACTGTACCATCCGCCAGCTTACCATTATAATCTTCTTCGCGTGCTTTTGTCAGATAGCCGGTAAGATACAGCATACTCCAAAGATTCTCCTCTGAAGAATGCAGATAATCATAAGTCAAGTTCTCATCCACGCGCTGAACAATCGTACCTCCAGCCAGCAAAGTTTCCAGTTTCCCGGTGATATTGCTTCCAGCATAATCAATGAATGAGCGGATAACTGCATTATCACTCGTATTCTTCCAATAGCTGACAGGCTTTGCCTTAGGATTGCGCTGTAACTCCAGCAGATAATTCATCACGTCCCACGGACAGTAAACATCAAAATCACCGAAGTGGTATCCGTCATACCACTCCCTGATGCTTTCTGCTTTATCCAAAACGTCCGCATCTTTAAGAATCTGGTCTACCTCACTTTGAACAAAGCCAAAATACTCATTCAGCCTGGAATCTGTAATCGTGTCTGAAATAAAATTATTTGTTCCGGTAAAAATGCTTTCCTTTGCAATTTTCAAGCATCCCGTAATCACAGCAAAGCAGAGTGCCTGATTGTCCTTCAAAGCCTGCATCAGACCCTTCATGACATCTAACATCTCCTCATAGTAGCCATTGCGGTTTGCCTTTGCCACAGGAACATCATATTCGTCAATCAGGAGAATCACAGGTTTGCCATATTGCTGATACATCAATCTCGTAAGCAGCATCAGGCTTCCTTTCATATCCTTGGCCGAAGCCGTACCCTGTATCAGTTGTTTTACGATTTCTTTATCAAAACTATCTAACTTGTCGCTATCCAACAGATACAAGTGCTTCTTATACAACTCCGAGATGACAAGTGTAAGCATATCGTATGCACTGTTAAAATTCAAACCATCAACCTGCCGGAACGAAACAAACACAGTCGGCCACTGATTCATCCATTCCATGCACAGTTCATGCCTCTTTGCAATCTCAAGTTCCTCAAACAGTGCCTTGTTGTCCTTCCTGATATCAAAAAAGCTTTCCAGCATACTCATGCCAAGTGTTTTACCGAACCGCCTAGGGCGAGTGATCAAGGTTACTTTTGTTCCTGTTGTACTGAGAAGTTCGCCTATCAGACCTGATTTATCAACATAATAATAACCATTCCTGCGGATTTCCTCAAAATCAGACACCCCAACTGGAATACTCAACAATTTCATCTCTACCGCTCCTCCCTTGACTTGGCACAGATTTTTCAGTATTTCTATCATACCATAAAGTCAACCCTTATGTATAGCTTTCCTACTAAGTTACTTTTTTCACTATTCATTCACTCCTATTTTACACTTATCATTGGTTGCTATAGCCTCAATTATATTGGAAATCATATCCCTCAGAAATTAATCTGGCAATCCTGAATCTTTTTTCTACGCAAGCTGTCCAAAACATACGGTTAATAGCCGTTGGATGATATCTGTAACTTCTGATAGCACCTTCTGTCTCCTGCTCCATTGGAACACTTCCCGGCTTGATCAACTCTCGTTCTATATCCTTCCAGGTACAAAAGTCATATTGAAATTCATAATCTTCTCTTGGCCAGTCACGCATAATGGATCTGAGTTTTTCCATTCCAATATCAGAAACATTTAACTGTTCCTCGATTGAAAAATCATATTGCTCCGCATAATAAGCAAGCTTCTTATCACGTCTGGTTCTTAATATGTAACCATCCTTCGTCAACACAACTGCATGCAGGCAAAAGCTATTCGGTGGAATTTTCTCCAGATCAATTGCTTCTTTACGCATCTTCAAATTCAATACCGCATTCTCGACCTCTTGCTTTAAGGTATCATCCTTTGTATCGCCATTCCTTAACGCTTTCAAATATTCCTGTACACACATGGTCTGTGTATACCTGCATTGATCGAGCAGAATGTATATTCCTTCCTCGTTATTTTGAAACGAGACATTTTCTTTCTGACATTTACTAAAGTATCATACTTTATCATAACGTTCCCCTTTTGAATATGGTTGCTTTGCAACTAGTATTTTCCGATAATATAAAAAGGTAAAACGGATAATTGCGGAAGACCTCCACACGCCGGAACATAACCATTACTCTTAACAATAAAATGATCAGATTTGGGACAGCTGGACGAATCAGAAATCGGACAGTTTGGGAGACCATAAACACCTTATTATGGAAATTCATAATTGTTTTTTTGATTACCCTTATTCATCTTTTCTATATGCTTTAAAATAATGATGACCTATACGATCTTTTTCCGGCGGTAACTGCATATAATCACCATATGTGTGACGCAAAACCTCATCATAATCTTTTGGTACACGGAATTGATATTTTTCAAATGGAACCATTATTGTTTCATCAAACCATTTACGTAAAAATATCTCTTTCTTTCCCCCTGAAAGCCATACGACACATCCAATATAGTTACTATCCTCATACTCCTTCAATTTAACAAGTTGATTGAGTTTTTTTTGAAAATAATCTTTCCCTATCAATTTAGATCCTATAAATACAGGATATTTTATAATTTTTCTAAATAATGATGTTGTGGTTTCAATAGCAAAATGTTCCCGTGTTGACTGGTAACAAAGCGAAGACAGTCTGTCCCCTTTCATACCATAAGTAACCGCTTCTTTCTCAGTTGTTCCAAGCCCATCATATGGATATATGTCTATAAACACTCCCATACCATATGGTTTTTCATTCTCCATTTTTATTATATATCGGTCATCACTAATTCTCGTGATCATATATGGATATTCCTTACACTCATCCAGATTAAATATACGCAAATCAGGATATTCTTTCCTATGTATCTTCATGTATTCTAAAAATCGATCATAATCCCTGCGTGGCATCATGATATCTACATCATCATCCCATGGAATATACCCATGATGTCGAATGGCTCCTATAAGTGTTCCATATATTAAAGAATATCTAAAATTCTGTTCTTCACATATTGTTGCAACTGTATGTAATATTTCAAGTGATACTAATTGTATTTCCCTCATCGTTAACTCTGTCATTTTTTCTTCTCCACGCTTATCAACGGTTTCCTAGCAAAATGGCCATTCTCAATTTTACAGCCATATTTTTATTCATATATCTTGTTTTAAAAGATGCTGCCAACTCTAATCGAGTAAATAAATTTCTTCTATATCTAGAAATTTTTTCTAACCATCTTTTTTCTTCTTTTCCTATCCTTGAACCATAAATTTTTAAAATCTGCTCGGCCTGACTATCTATTCCAGTTTTTTCTCTGGTAACAATCTCTCTGCATCTCGATGTTATCTTATTTAAAAATCTATAAGAAACACCAACAACATTATTTTCGTGTTGGCGATACATCATATAGGAATCCTCATCATACCATATGCTTCCTTTTACTGCCACACACACAAGCGCAATATAAAAATCATGCATAACCAGTCGTTCCGGCATACTATAATTCTGAATCATCTGAGCCAGAGCACAATTAAATATCATCGTACACCCAAGCAGCCCTCCTTCACAAGCCAATGTATAAATATCTGTCTTCGGATCACATTTATAAACATCTCTTCCTAAAGATTTGAGCTTATCGTTCACAAGCTTTGCATTGGAACAATACAGACTTGGCGTTTTAATATCCTTTATCTGCATTATCCCTGTCCACAATTTATCCGGCATCCAATAATCATCCTGATCCGCAAATGCATAATAATCATAATTTTCACAATGCTTTATTAAATCCATAAAACTCAATGCTGGTTTTAGATTTCTTCCTTCATACCAATGAAGCTTTTTTTCTATTTCATACTGCATCAAAATTTTCTTTGTTGCATCAGTTGACCCATCATCCCGAACCCATAAATCCAGTTCAAAGTTTCCTCTCTGGTTTAATATTGATTCAATCTGTTCTTTCATATAGTTTTCCCCATTATAGGTGGACATTAAAACCGCAACTCTCACTCCTGCACTCCAAATAAGACCTGATAAAATGTATTTTTAATAGTTGTATCCGACTCTTCAAATTTATATGTTAATTTATGAAAGCTTGTCATTTCTTTTACCGCATTTGCAATTGTCTCGTCATACTCCTCGAACAATCTCAGCAACAAGATATGTGGTGTTGCATTGCTGAATGGCACAACTTTATTCCACTCATCTGGATATGCCTCTATCACCATTTGGAAAAACATATGAAATAAATAATAATGAACTAATTTCGTATTTTCCTTCCAATATTCATACAATAGAGCCCTCTCCAACATAAGCATTTGATTATTGGAACATGATGTAATAAACCAACTTGAAACCGCAGTACATTGACCATCCAAGCCCGGTTTAAGATTCTGAAACATAAAAAAATCTGCATCAAATAAATAATCCGGATATATTGGCGATGAACACCATACAGTTGCATCGATCCATGTTCCTCCATACTTAATCAATAATTCCAGTCGCAATAAATCTGACAGATGTGTTTTAGAAAAACATCCCTTTTCATATTTTTCCAAAATGTATTCCGGAAATTGTACATATTCCTTATAATTATCTTCTGTGATTAAAATTATCCTCTTATCACGCAGATTACTTTTCAAGGATTCAAAACAGTACTGCACCATTTTAGGTGCATGCCCCATGCCCTGAAACCAACACACCCAAACAATATCCGAATGTTCATGTAATACATTTTTTGTATCTTCTTTCTGTTGGTATTCACTAATAAACCCTTTATATTTCTTTTTTAATTTGCAATATATCCGATTATCAACTGCCAATCGAACAATCTCAAGTGATTTTCTTGACAGACCTAATATTGCTGTTTCCAATAATGAAAACAGTATTACATGCGCCATGCAATACTGTTTCAATATCTCTATACCATTTACTTTTTTAAATATTTTTTTAAATTCTTTCATATTAGTACTGTTTTTCCCCTTATTTTTCTGAGTTATACATAAATCCCTCTTTTCTTCGGGCAATTTTGCTTTACTCCCCTCAACCATATCATTTTTATTATTACCAGTTTCTGATTCTTCGTTCTTCTGTATACCATTCCTAACTATATTGTCAATAGCACAACTTAAATATGCCATAAACATTATTATGTATGCAACTATAAATAAAATTATATATACTTTCCCCAAACAGCCTGTTTCTGTCAAAAAATTATAATCCAGTATAAAAAAACCGCATGTTAATTCATATAATAAATCCCATCCACTTCCCTCAAATATCATCTGGTCCGAATACATTCTGATCAGTACATATGCCCCGGAAAATAAAAGCAAAATTTCGATCACAACCTGAAAACAAATTTCGCGCAATACAACTATCCCTGACTCTTTTTTGCTTGTGCAAATAAAATCTAATAACATCTTATGAAATGCCAGATATGTAATCATAAATGCTGTTAAACAAATAATTCTCATACACTTCAATAATATTTCCTGACTAATTGTGCCAGATTGACACGCACATGCAATTATAAAAATTGGCATCATATATATAATGGTCGCAAATTCATTTTTTTCTTTTTCCTCTAGCTTTTGACAAATTCTCCCTATATCTTCAATAAAAAAATTAACTATAGACATGATCATCGTATTAAAAATATATACCACTAAAATTATTATTGCCTTTATAAATAAATTCACGTTATATTTTGTGAAAATTACAGAAAACAAAAGAATTCCATTCATTACTTCACAAATAACCAATGTAATTCCTTGTGCTTTATAAGGTACAAAAATATACTCCAAACATTTCATACATCTTCGCAGAAAGTGCTTTCCTCTTTGTTTTCCTTGTATAATCAAAACAATATATATCACCAAACATGTTACAAATAATATAGCTGTTATATCATCTTTCATTCTTTCACCTTATTAATTTCATGTATAGCCTTACTTCTTTTAAGCAATATCAAATTTTTCTATTATTTTACTGTCTTCCGAAATGCCCAAAACTTATTCATAACAAAATTCAAAGGTACACTAACCAGCAAATTAATGATTGGAGCTATTATTTTCGGAATACCCAAAACTTCTACCCATAATAATGACAAAATACTGTTCAGGAACAACCCTGTAAAAGCATATGATATATAAGTCTTTATCAAAGCATGAACAATATTTCGTTCCTCATTATCTGCCTTTTCAAATACAAACTTATTATTCCAATAAAAAGACCACAAAACACTTAAAATAAATGCCATCACCTGTGCTGCGAGATAATCAACACTTGGTATCAGATTATTTTTTTGAAATAATATAAGTGTCACAACATAAATAACATACGAAATGGCTGTATTGCTTAATCCAACAATTCCAAACTTAACAAATTGCATCAATGCTTCCCATTGTGTTTCATTTATCTTCAATCGTAACAATTTACATAAAATAAAGTCTATCATTTTTTCAATAATTTTCCATAAATTCATAGCATTCTCTTTATCCTTTTCTCGTTGACCAAAAATTTCTTTTTGTTCCTTAATTCTATTCTTTCATAATCTTCGAAAATGTTCCTGACAATTCACTTATTTTCTTTGCAATACTATTCCCACCATCCTCTATTCTGCTAGGTGGTGCAATCAAATTTAATTGTTTCAATCTTTTTTGTATTGCCATTCTTCCATAGAAAAATCTGCAACGCTGCATATTAATTTTTGAGGTTGTCTCACATCCCATCCCTTCTGTCCAGCAATATCTCTTACTAAATATCTGCATCTCGGCTCTGCTCTCTTTCCTTTAGCCATACCAGCACCTCCAAATCTTATCTTGCGCATATATAATTATAGATGACGACTGCTATAATTTATAAACCTGCCTAATTGCTTCATCCCATTGACCACGTTCTTTTAGAACATGGCAGATAATATCTCTGACAACTCCCGAACCACCACAATAATCCGAAACATAATCTGCTCTCTCAAGAATTTCTTCGCATGAATCCTTGGGACAACCAACGAAACCAGCCAACGACATTGCCGGCAAGTCATTTAAATCATCCCCTATATACCCCAACTGTTTTTTTTCAATTCCATGTTCTTTCAAAAATGATATTAAAAAGTTTTTTTGTCCTTTATATTCTGACAAATAAACTCCACACTCATTTCCTGCATCCGTCTTGTCACTGCTTTACATTCCCTTCCAGTCAGAACAATGATCTTCATTCCAACTGCATGTGCAGTAAAAAAAACTGCGGCATCTTTCGTACAGAACTTCTTTAATTCGTTTCCAGAATCATCATAATAAATTCCGGCATCTGTCATAGTTCCATCAACATCAATTACAAAATATTCTATCTTACCGTAGTCTGCCATCATTAACTTCCTTTACATACATCCATAATCCACAAAACGTTTCCTGATCTATAAATTAGTACTTGCTATGCCTGCTTTCAACGGCATACCTGTACTTTCAATGTCTTTCATGCCAACAAGGGAAGCTATCACTTCCAGATAACTTCCCCTTTCACTTTTCTCTAATGCCCATTCATCTTTCCAACTAATGCAGCTTTAAGAAAACTTGTTCCACAATCTATTGTTATTGTATAAATTAAAATCCTCTATTTCGTAATAATTAAAGTTCCATTCATATCGCAAAGCAGAATCTTGCCAAGAGGTACTCAATTATTAAGTGCCTACTAAAAATATACTAGTTCGTTATCATTTAATAAATTATTATGTATGTTTTTGTCTAATTTTTCATTAATATTAGTACATTGACTTATAGAATCATTATATGATTTTATAGGTTTTATAAACATTTCTCCAATAATACATTGACTACATATTATCATAAATATACAGATACAAATTGCAAATTTTTTACTTTTTTGAATAGCTTTTCCTAAAATCAATCCAAATATAACATTTATAATTGGAATTGTATAATTTCCATTTAAGAATAAGGAAATCGTGCCCGCAATTGTTATAATTATTACAGCTATCCATTTCATCTTATTGCTCTTAAACATCTTAAATATACAAAATAAAACCGAAAACGATATTAAATATATTAAAGCTGCTTTTAAACTATAATTCCTGTAATTTATATATGGCAAACATACAGTGGCTATTGATATCATAAATATGTTTGAGTTATCTAATTTTTCAAATAATTTACCAAATAACTCATATAATATGATAACTTGAAAAATTATTATTATAGAAGACATTAGTATGTGCAAATACCCTTTATCAATACATAAAGAGCTGTACAAGTGTAATCCTAATAATGTTCCTAAAAAAACGATACCTATATATATAGTTTGTGTTTTTTCGCCAACTTCATTGTCAGTATTATCTAAATCATCTTCATTGCTCTTTTCAATTGATGGTAACTTCATTAGCAAATCTGTAACCTTATCAGAATAAATATATAATACAATTCCTATAACAAATACAATATCTACACCTAATGAGTTATTAAATGCCTTAGACGGATATCTGTATTGTCCATCAAAAAAGATATCTATAATACTTATAAACTCCATAAAAATGCATGTGGTCAAAATTGTAACCGGCATATCAAAGCTTTTTCTCTTTTTATTTGAAATATAAAACAAAAATATTAGTAAAATAACCCCCCAAAAAAGAAAACCTTTCCTATTGCATACACATATGGCAACAGCCCACACACACCCTCTTATCACCTTATTGATTAGCACATTTTCTTTAAAATTTCCAAATATATATATCAAATAATCCAAATAAATACTTATCATTATTCCAAGCATTAACACATCAATTGAAATAGATACATATTGGTTTTTATAAATTAGTGTTGCGATAAAATAAACTGATAACATAACAGCTAACAGTTTATTTACATAATCGATAATAGTTACTATTTTATCTTTCATTCTTTTTCCTCTCTAAAATTTTACACTTTCAGTTCCACTATTATAAATACAATGCCATTCAGTTAAGCATAATTTCAGTGGTTTTCTGTCATAGAAAGCCACTTTTTTTATGCCTAAAACCTTTAAAAATATTACAAAAAACAGTTGACAAGTAAGCCAATATATGTTGCGCGAGCCTTGATTATAAACATATTTCAAGGAGGCTCGTTATGGCTGATTTTTTCTTATCTAATTTAAAATCCACACTCGACAACTGCATCACAGAACTTGATGAAATTCACTCCATGTTCTGCCGTAATCCGGAAAGCGATTTTACCAGAAACCGCAAACTTTCTTTCCGTGAGTATATTCAGTTTGTGCTCCAGATGCAGAGTAAATCCGTTTCAAATGAAATCCTTGATTTCTTTGAACATTCTCTTTCTGCTCCTTCTAAATCCGCCTTTACCCAGCAACGATACAAGCTTCTTCCTGAAGGATAGGATTTCCTGTTCCACTCATTTGTCAATCAGTGCCGTACCCTATCGGATAATCTCTATAATGGTTACAGACTTTTGGCCTGCGATGGCTCTGATGTTAACATTTCACATAACCCGGCAGATGAAAGAAACTTCATGAACGCTCTGCACTTAACACAATGGTCGATCGTTACTCTGACCCTGTTCGGGCCATCCTTATGGCAGACCGTGGTTACGAAAGTTTTAATACCTTTGCACACCTGATCCGGAAGGGAATGTATTTCGTTATCCGCATGAAGGATATCAACAGTAATGGTATCCTTTCCGCTTATGATTTGCCTGACAGCAAATTCGATACTCATATAAGAACAACACTTACCAGACGCCATACGAAAGAAACACTGGGGAATCCTAACACCTATACCATACTTCAGCCTTCTACCGATTTTGATTTTCTTGATGAAAACTGTATGTATTACGATATTGAATTCCGGATTGTACGTATTCGCCTTGATAATGGAACCTATATCTGTATTGCAACCAATCTTTCAGGAGAAGAATTTCCTCTGGAAGAAATCAATAAACTTTACCGGATGCGCTGGAGTGAGGAAACAAGCTTCCGTGAACTCAAATACACCATCGGTCTGATCAATTGGCACAGCAGCAAGTATGATGGAATCCTTCAGGAAATCAATGCCCGTATGATTCTGTATAATTTCTGTGAATTAGCGATTTCTCACGCTGTGGTAAAAACATCTAAAAATACCAAACACGTCTATAAAATTAATTTCGCCATCGCAGTAAACATATGCAGGGCATATCTCAAACACGGTAGTAACGAAACAGAGACCATGCTTCTCATACAAAAGTATCTGACACCTGTCAGGTACAATAGAAAATATCCTATCCACCTCCGTCCAAAGAGAAATAGGGATTTCATGTATGATGTAGTACTTCTTGGAAGATAGGATGCAAACCATGCAACGGTAAGGTCGAAATCCTTGGTAAATCTACTACCTGGATATGCCCATGGAACTTCGGCAACATATACCCCGTGTTCAGGGCAGATGATCCGATGAGTCTGGTATTCAACTTCGACCAGAATACCACCCCAGTCCAGACCTCTCCAGATAGTTGATCTGCTGGAATGTTTATCATAAACTGGGCATGATTTATGGTAGAATGGGCAGTCGTTCTCGAGCCATTTATTAGGTCTTGCTTGGATACGAATATGTTTAACTCCATTCTTTTCAGAGTAAAGATTACAATTTTTTATAACTGTGTTCTTGACATTAAGAACACTTTTGCATAATGTATTAACTGAAGCCACTTGTGAATACTCCTTTTGTGTTTTTCTTCGCAGTTAATACATTAAAGGACACAAGTAGTTTTTTCAATATGTTGTTGTTAATTTATGGTGTTGGGCTTCCACCATTATGCCAGAAGCCTCATTAAACTTTTTCCTTTATTCTTATCTAAGTTTATACTTCTATCTTATCTCTGTACTCTTGCTCCAGCTCCGCCCATAAGAGCTTCAACTTCTTTCTTAGAAGCCATTGTTGTATCACCTGGTGTTGTCATAGCAAGTGCACCATGAGCTGCTCCGTAATTTACAGCTGTCTCAGCATCTCCTGTTGTCATAAGACCGTAGATAAGTCCTGATGCAAATGAATCTCCACCACCAACCCTGTCCATAATCTCAAGTCCATCATACTGCTTTGCCTTGTAGATTTCTCCACCAGCCCAGCATAATGCAGACCAGTCATTTACTGTAGCAGTCTTTACTGTACGAAGTGTTGTAGCAACTGCCTTAAAGTTAGGATATACCTTAACTGCATCATTAATCATCTTCTTGTATCCGTCGATGTTTAACTCCTTAAAGTTAGCATCATTTCCCTCGATTTCAAATCCAAGACATGCTGTAAAGTCTTCTTCGTTCCCAATCATTACATCAACATACTTGGCAATTTCCTTGTTTACTTCCTGAGCCTTAGCTTGTCCACCGATTGCACTCCACATTGAAGGTCTGTAGTTTAAGTCGTAAGATACGATAGTTCCATATTTCTTTGCTGTCTTGATTGCTGCAAGTACTGTCTCACAAGACTGCTCTGAAAGTGCTGCATAGATTCCACCTGTATGAAGCCATCTTACACCAAGCTCACCGAAAATATAATCAAAATCGAAATCCTCTGGTGTAGCCTTTGAAATTGCTGTGTTTGCTCTATCTGAACATCCTACGGCACCTCTGATTCCAAATCCTCTCTCTGTAAAGTTGATTCCGTTTCTACATACTCTTCCGATTCCATCTGTTGGCATCCACTTGATAAGTGATGTATCAACTCCACCCTGTAGGATAAAATCTTCCATAAGAAGACCAACTTCATTCTCTGCAAAAGCTGTTATAACACCTGTGTTTAAACCAAAGCATCTGCGAAGTCCTCTAACTACATTGTACTCTCCGCCACCTTCCCAGGCTCTAAAGCTTCTTGCTGTACGAATTCTTCCCTCGCCCGGATCAAGTCTAAGCATTACCTCTCCAAGTGAAACCGCATCAAATTTGCAATCCTTTGCATCACGCATATTTATATTCATCTTTGTCTCTCCCTCGTATCTATCATTATTTTATTTTATATGATTATCATAACTTCCAACCTGATTTCTAAAAAATATTTATGACAATAATTTTTCTTTTACAACAAGTTTATTATAATTTATTTTATATTATTACCATTTTGAATCAGTTTTTAATGACTCATTTACTCTATTCGCATCTTGAATATCTATGTAGTTGATATCACTATCTCCCCTTTTATATACAAATAAATTATCATGCTGTCCAATCAAAACATATTCTTGCTTATCTAACATATTATTAAACCATTTTACAATCTCTCTCTGTCCCAATTTTTCTCCATCTCTAAAGATTTTTTCATGTACCTCCATACATCCTGGTATATCACACCATATTACAATATCAGGTGGATTATCATTTAACAATGCAGCATCTGCTTTTGCATAATCGTCAGCACATACATCATAAAATGGAATAGGAACAAAATTTTTCATATCAACATTATCCACTAAAACATTAAAAATCTTCACATGTGGGAATCCATATATAACACTTGAATCATCAGTATTTTCCTTTATTACTGTGTATATTGATTCATACAACTCTTTTACAGTTCTATCAACTCTAAATCCTTTTAGCTTTTTTATATCAATATCTGTCAGCTCATCAGAACTACATGCCACTTCGTCCCAGCCCCACCATTGATATCCATTAGTAATTTTTTTAGATATACCACCTATAAATGCAACAATTATACAAAGGAATATTAAGGAATTAGTCAAAAAACTAATTTTTGTTTTTTTAGATAATACATATGCAATCTCTATAGGAACAATCAAAAACACCCCCGATGCTAAAATATAATCAACACATGTCATAGCAGTATAATAACATCCTATCAATCCGCAAATTGTCAATGCTGCCCATCTAACGTGCACTTTTTCTTTAGTCTTAATATAAGCATAAAGCTCATATCCGAATATAACAACACCAATTATTGCATATAATACACAAACCGTTCCCATAAATGTAAATATTTGAATATTGTCATTTATATATTTGGCGACATCCGTATTTTTATACAAATACGCACATGATTTTAAAACAATTACGACTCCGACTAAAATCTCAAAATAAATTAATTTTTTTACTTCCTTTAAATTTAAATACCCAAAACAAATTGTACAAATTATTATAAATATGCAACAAGCAAACAATATATTATTATTTGCTATATTATTTATACTAATTAAATAATTTCTATATATCAAAAAAATAGATAAAAACAACCCTAGAACTGTTATTATTATTCCGTAATAATTATTCTTTTTTAAGGATATACCTATCCCTAAAAGCCATAATCCAATTATGATAACTTTGGGCTTAATCAAGATAACAAACAAAGATGTTAGTGTTGTAACCAAGCTTCCTTTTGCACCTGCATCAATAAACACTTGTTCAAAAAAAGGAAAAAAAGCTTCATTTTTTATTAAAACAAGAATGGCAATTAAGATTGGGACAATCGCTCCCATAAATGTTACAATAACATCAACAATGTAATTTTTATTTTTATCCACAATATAAATCATTGTCAAGAAAACAAATAAAAACAATCCACTTGCCACAAAAACAGTTTGCTTCAATAGAAATGAAATACCGATCATTACTCCAAGAAAGAATAGATATTTTTTATTTGAAATATTTTTGTCAGATACTATTTTAAGCAGTATCATAGTCATCAAGACCAAAATAACATTAACTGTTTGATTATAATCTCCTAATAAATCAAAATTTGTAAGTGATACATATAATACTCCTGCCACACTGGCAATTGCACTTATCTCCGGATTTACAACTTTATTCAAAAGTTTATAGATTAATGTTAGTAGAATAATCCTTTCTGTTACCCTATATAAACGATATATTATAAAATAACCAAACGATAATTTCCATAAGATCGAATCTATAACTAAATTCAAAGGTGGCAAATACACATAAAAATCTCTATACGGATATTTTCCAGTCTTCATTAATTCCGCATAATATATTCCCCATCCATCCGTAAATGGAATAACTCTATTCCAATATATTGCAGAATACACTACTATTATTACTATTGAAAGTAACAACAGCAGATACTTTCGTTTTTTTTCATTTAACATTCCTATCAACACATCCTTCTTCTAATCAATTAACATCTTTTAAAAATATTTTATCTGAATAATTATTATTTTTTAGGCTCTTCAGGGGTAATGGTGGGTTAAAAACCGCCACGACCCCAGTGTTTATCTAGATTAAGCGGCATTCAACTTTCGGTTAGGAAGTGGAATGCATATATCAGAGCATACAAGATACACCATATCAAGCATATTTTGTATGTTTCTGAATCCATAAACTTTACAGATAATGAGCTTAATCTTGTTATTAGTTGCTTCAATCCTGGCATTACTCATACCATCACGGATTGTATTTAAGATATGCATCTTGTGGTGCCTGACCTTCTGATATAATTCTTTAAATGCAGGTATCCTGCTTTGGCTGACTTTCCACAGCCAGCGTTTGATTTTGTCCTCAGCTTCATCTACGTTTGTAAGCTTTAGTAATAACCGGAGCTGTTCTTTAAGCAGATATGCTCGGTATAGACGAGGATTTTGCGAGGCGATCAAATTAACACGCAACTGTTGCTTTTCACTGAGATGCTCCGGGGGCAGCTGTTTATAAAACTTTTCAAGGACGGATTTACCATAACCTTCCGATGCCCATACAACCGTGTTAGTATCGTGATTAACGATCACTGTGATGTACTTGTGACCCTTTTTATAACTGGTTTCATCAATGCCGATATTAACCAGACCATCAAGTCTTCTTGAACGCTCTGGTTCTAAATTGTGAAGAACGCGATTGACACAGCGGCCTACCGTTTCCCAGTCCACTCTCATGAAGTATGATGTGGTATTTCTTGGAAGATAGGATGCAAACCATGCAACGGTAAGGTCGAAATCCTTGGTAAATCTACTACCTGGATATGCCCATGGAACTTCGGCAACATATACCCTGTGTTCAGGGCAGATGATCCGATGAGTCTGGTATTCAACTTCGACCAGGATACCACCCCAGTCCAGACCTCTCCAGATAGTTGGTCTGCTGGAATGTTTATCATAAACAGGGCATGATTTATGGCAGAATGGGCAATCGTTCTCGTGCCATTTATTAGGTCTTGCTTGGATACGAATATGTTTAACTCCATTCTTATCAGAGTAAAGATTACAATTTTTTATAACTGTGTTCTTGACATTAAGGACACTTTTGCATAATGTATTAACTGAAGCCACTTGTGAATACTCCTTTTGTGTTTTTTTCGCAGTTAATACATTAAAGGACACAAGTGGTTTTTTCAATATGTTGTTGTTAATTTATGGTGTTAGGCTTCCACCATTATGCCAGAAGCCTCTTTTTTTTATTAATCTTTTTTGTTATCAAATTCTAATCAACGTTTATGAAATCCCTTGTTCATCATTCGCATCAAAATTAATACGCTCTTCCTCTATAACCAAAGGTCTATTCATAATTCTCTGATTCATGCTCAAAATATACTCTCCCATAAATCCCAAGAAGAACAATTGCACAGAACCAAGGAAAAACATACCAATTATAACCGGTGCCATACCTGCTGTAAATGTATCCCAGAGCACTAATTTCATAATCAAATATACAATTGCTATGATAAAGCTTAATGCTCCAACAAAAATACCAATAAATGTTGCTAATCGAAGTCCTATTTTTGTATATGAAGTAAAACTGAGCATAGCAGCATCATACAAAGAATACCAATTGTTATGTGTCTTTCCGGCTCTCCTCTGTGGCTGTTCATAGGGAATCTCTTTTCTCTTATAGCCAAGTTCTGCAACAATTCCTCTAAGGAATGGTGTAGGATCTTTTAAATTTCTAAGGACATCCATAAAATCTTTATCATACAATCCAAATCCTGTAAAATGTTCAATTTGTTCAACCTCAGAAAACTTCTTTATTATTTTATAGTATAAACTTCTCAAATGATATACAATAGAACTTTCTTTACTACTTGTCTTTCTACCTATAACAATTTTATACCCTTTTTCCCACTCAGCAACATATTTAGGAACCATTTCAACAGGGTCCTGAAAATCCGCTGCCATTAATATTGTACAGTCTCCAGTTGTCTGCATCATTCCGTAATATGGAGAATTAAACTGTCCAAAATTTTTGGCATTTAAAATTGCTTTCACATGTTTATCCTGTTTTCCCAGTTCTTTCAAAAGTTCTCTAGTTCTATCTGATGAACAATTATCAATATAAAGCAATTCATACTCATAATTTGGCAAATCTCTTTCGAACATCTCTACTAGAGCATCGTGTAATGGATATACATTCTCTTCTTCATTGTAACATGGAATTGTAATACTAATTTTTTTCATTTGTCTTTCTCCAATTTCTAGCAAATTCAAAATCAGTAACCACCATAACTTTTATCAAATCAGGTTGTTTTACTCTCATCATTTCAAGTGCTTCTTCAACGCTATCCAAACCCATCAGCTCATGCGTCACTAATTCTTGTGGATGAATTCTATCATACTTCACCATAGATAATAAACGTTCTATTCTTCTTCTTCCACCTTTGGCTAGTTCTGTCTTTATTGTTTTTCCTGCCATCCCTCGACCACCAGAGAACTTCGGAAATCCCAAGTTGCCTGTCCCACCATAATAATTAATATTTCCTATTGTTCCTATTCCATATTTAACAATGTCTACCGCTTGAGTAAAAACCTCATCACCACCACCAGCAACGATGACAGAATCTACGCCTTCTTGATTAGTCATATTCAAAACTGTTTCTACAACATCCTCATTATGATAATTAACAATATCTGTTGCACCAAGTTTTTTTGCCATCTCCACACCAATTTTTCTAGAACCGACAGCAACAATCCTTCCTGCACCTCTTTGTCTCGCTCCCATAATCGCAGCTAATCCAATTGCCCCCACTCCGAATACACATACAGAATCACCAAATTCAACCTCCGCTGCTTCAACACCTGTAAATCCAGTTGTGACAACATCTACACACATTAATGCATCTTCCAATGATACACCATTTGGTATCTTCGCTAAATTCATATCCGCACATGGGACGTGAAATCTTTCAGCAAATACTCCCGGAATACTCTTTCCTAATTGATGACCCGAAAAATGCCCCCCTGCATGCTTAAAATTAACATCTTGAATATCTGGATGCTTCCAATTTGGTGTAATAGCAGGAACTGCTACAAAATCCCCCTTTTTAAAATCATGCACATCTTCGCCTACTTCAATTACTTTTGCTATACTTTCATGCCCCAAAATTAAATTTGGAGCTTTTGGAGAACCTCCACCATATACTGTGTGCACATCAGATGTACATGGTGTAACAGCCACTGGTGACAAAATAACTCCATCTCTTGATAATGTTGGTTCTGGTGCATCATACCATTTCACTTTTCCTGGTTCTGCTAACACAAATGCTTTCATACTAATTGATACCTTTTTTTCTCATAATTCCAGTTATTCCCTGTTCAAAGCTAGTAAAAGAATAACTCTTACCTATCACACCTAATAATTCTGATATATCTGGTTTAAGATTAGGAACCCCCTCTGGATTAAAACTGTCCGAGCCATATATATATCTTCCACTTTTATTTGATAATTTCCATATTTCGTCCACAAACGCTCTTAGAATACGTGTATCATCACTCGCAATATTATAAACACCACCACAAACATTTTCTTCTACAAATTTTCTTATCACATATACAAAATCATCTATATATAAAAAATTCCAATATTGTTTGCATGGACCTAATTCTATCTTGTTTCCCGAATTAAATGTATTTATACATGAATCTACTAAGGTTCCAGTTCTATCTCCAAATCCATATACACTAAAAATACGAAGATGTATAAGTGTAATATCTTTCAAGTTATTTTCCTTTTCAGCCAACTCCTGGAACAACAATTTAGCCTTTCCATATGCAGAAACAGGTTTACAGATATCTGTTTCTCGCATTATATCCTGCCGTATTCCATATTCCGCCTGAGAGCCCGGAAAAATAAATTTGTTACAACCTAACTTTTTTGCAATTCCAAGAGCTTTAACCGCATATTCTGCATTTTTATTCTGTACAATTTCATCCGCGCGCCCTTGTCTTCCAGAGCCATCCCATGCAAAGTGGATAAAAACGTCGGCTTTTTTTATATCAGCTACTAATACAGTTTCCATATCAGCCAAACTTCCATATACAATATTCAATTTTTCATTTTCAGGCAAAATTTCCACAGAAGAAGAATTCGGTCTACACAATGCATATATTAAACAGTCGTCTTTTAATAACCCATTAATTACATTTCTTCCCAGAAAACTTGTCGCACCTGTAATAATAATTTTCTTCACACTAACCTCTAATACTGTTCCAAGTGATTTGATTTCAATACCATAATAGTTGTTTTTTGTGGAAACCTGTTCCTGATGATATCTGCTATCTCATCCGTATAGCCTGGAGCCACAATAATAACTGTATCCACTGGATTTTCTACCGCCTTATCCGGTGAAATAATTGGGATATGAGACGTAGGTGCATATCTTCCCTGTTTAAATGGCGCAGAATCAATTATATATGTCACCTTATCGCCTAAATCTGCGGTGGCTGCCAATGTAAAACCCTGATGACTAGCACCCCATATACCGACTTTGTGTCCAATAGCTATCTCGCTGTCAATATAAGCAATAATTTCTTTTCTTATATACGAATAACTGTCTATAAGATTTGAAATATCTACTTTCTTACGTTTTCGAACAATCATAGCTAACGTATCCCTATTAACCATTTCTTGTTCAAGTACCTCAAATCCATTCTTCTCAAGTATAAATCGTAATGTATCGAATGTATAATATGCCAGATGATCTCTGATTAATTCATAGTACCCATCATGTTCTAAAATATACTCCAGACTCGGAACCGTAATCAACCCCATCCCGTCATCTGTAAGATTATTATATATTCCCTGAAGCATTTCATTCGGATTAGGCTGATGTTCAAAGAAGTTAAATGATAAAAAAACATCAAATGGTGCACCCACAATCTTTGTTTTTCCGTCTTCCACAAATCCTTGCTCTACGTTAAGTCCTTTAGTTCTAGCTAGTTTGACTAGGTCTTCTTTATGCTCAATTCCAAATCCTTCAACTGGGAATTCCTTTAAAACAGATAAAAACTCACCTTGTCCACAACCAACCTCAATAAACTTCTTATTTTCAAGATGGTAAGTCTCAATAAGATGCTTGTATTGTGAATACCTTAAGTCATGCATAGTTGTGGAATATCCGCCAGACCTAATAACATCACGATAATATGTAACTGGTTCACAATCAAATTGAACCAATCCACAATGTGAGCACTGATATAAATGTAATTTTATACCTCTATCATTTTTCACCTGTTCTGCATCTGGAATATCTTGTGCAGATGCCGGCATGTTATCTAACACTATAAGAGGAGTTCCTACTAACTCTTCTTTACAAGCTAAACATTTACTCATATTAATCCTCCATAAGTGGAATGAACATAATCTCTTTTAATTCTTCTCTAGGTAAAAATGGCGCCAAATCCTCAAGTGGAGGACTTACAAGTGTACCATCTTCAAGACGTTTTGTACTACTCTTTGGTTCCCATCGCTGCTCCGTATCAGTAAAGATTTCACAGAATACAGGACCATCTAATGACAACACTTTATCTACAACTTCCTTCATTTCCTTGTTACTGCAAGCGCTATAGTAAGGATATCCAAATGCCTCCGAAATCTTCTTAAAATCTGGGAATGATAAATCACCAGATTCCTCACCTATTCCAACCTTTGAATGCTCACTAAACAAGTTCGATTGTGTAATGCGTATAGAATGGTATCCACTATTATTTATCATAAAAATTTTAATAGGCAGCTTATTTGTGAGAATTGTCTGCAATTCCTGAAGGTTCATCATAATGCTACCATCACCCTCAAGACAAATTGTCTGCATACGATTCCCACCAATACATGTTCCTATCGCAGCTGGTAATCCATATCCCATACTTGCAACCGCACTATTGTTAGCAAAACGACTGCCCTTTTTTATCTCATAAGCCTGATGTCCTACCACACAACACGCTCCATTAGAAACTGCTGTCAATGAATTCTCCGGTAATCGACTACTCATATATTTCACAAATGCGTAAACATTTGCTGTGGTACCATTTTCTTCCCACTGTCTAGGTTGTACAACTGGATAATTTTTTTTCCAACGCTGACAAGCTGTAAGCCATTCTTCACCAAAATATATTGGTGTATCAGTTATAGCCTTATCCATTTTCTCAAGAAAATCCTTTGCATCTGCCCATATAGGCATATCCACATGAAGTGTTGGCTTCTTCAATTCTGCTTGGTCTACATCAACCATAATCACTTCAGCTTCTCTTGCCCATGTCTTCCAATTGTAACCAACCTGACGAATAGAGATTCTAGTTCCAATAGCAACAACTAAATCAGCGTTTTGTATAGCCCAATTACCCGGACGGTCCCCCATATTTCCAGCTCTTCCAACATATAAAGGATGCTCATCTTCAATCAAATCAATTGCATTCCAATATGTTACTACTGGTATATTTAGCTTATCTGCAACTCTTCTAAAAGCATCGTATCCCCCAGAAAGTCTAATTCCGTATCCTGCATGTAAAACAGGTCTCTTAGCCTTAGCGATCTTCTCTAATACTTTATCAATAACAAGTTCATCAACAGAAGGCGGCAATAAAGAATCATCCTCTGACGGATTATATCCCTCTAATTCATCTGTTTCAATATAACCGCCTTGGAAATTAACAGGAATATCTATCCATACAGGTCCTGGTCTGCCTGTTGTAGCAAGATGCCAAGCTTTCTCAAGTGCATATCTAATCTGTTTAGGATCTTCTATCATAGTGGCATACTTAGTCATTGGCTCTACAGACTTGACTATGTCATACTCCTGATCTCCCATTGCACGAAGCGGAGTCTCTGTATACTGTAATGCATACCTTGCTGTTGTATCATACCTAACCTGTCCACTTATAATAAACATCGGTATAGAATCCAACCAACCTCCAACAACACCTGTAAGTGCATTGGTACCACCTGGTCCAGTTGTAACGCAAACTGCTGCTATTTTGTTATCTAATCTTGCATATGCTTCAGCTGCAATGGCGCACGCCTGCTCATGGTGATTATATGTTACTCTTAATCCCTTTTTATGTCCTAAAGCATCATTTAAGTGCATTGCACCCCCACCAACTACACTAAATGCGTCCGTTACACCATGCTGAACTAAAAAGTCAGCCACGTAATCTGCTAATCGTATCTTCATAATTCTAGTTCTCCCCTATTTATTGATTTACAGCCTCTTTGATGATCTGTGCCATATAATCAATCTTTTCATCTGTCATTCCCGGATATACTCCAACCCAGAATGTATGAGACATGATAAAGTCAGTATTTTTTAACTCACCAGCAACTCTATATGCATCTGTTCCACGAATCTGGTCAAAGCATGGATGTTTTATTAAGTTGCCACTAAAAAGGAGTCTTGTCTGAACATTATGCTCTTCGATATACTTTGTAACCTTATTTCTATCCAGTCCACTTTCTTCCCTGACACTTATAAGGAAACCAAACCATGATGGTTCAGAATTTTCTGCTGGTTCCGGTAAAATAATCTTATCAGATACTTCTTCAAGATTTTTTCTTAATCTATCCCAATTATGTCTACGTCTTTCAATAAAAGAAGGAAATTTCTTTAACTGTTCGCATCCAACAGCAGCCTGCATGTCTGTAACCTTAAGGTTGTATCCAAAATGACTATATACATATTTATGATCATATCCTACTGGAAGTTCTCCGTACTGACCATCAAATCTGTGTTTGCAGAAATTATCCTGTCCTGAAGGACAAATGCAATCTCTTCCCCAGTCCCTAAAAGAAAGAATTAATCTGTGAAGTTCTGGATTATTTGTATATACACAACCGCCTTCTCCCATTGTCATATGATGTGGTGGATAGAATGAACTAGTTCCTATATCTCCCCATGTTCCTGAGAATCTTGTCTCACCATCAATTGTATACTTAGTTCCGAGAGCATCACAGTTATCTTCTACCAGCCATAAATTATGTTTATTACAGAACTCTCTGACATGTTTCAGATCAAATGGATTACCAAGTGTATGAGCAATCATTACCGCTTTTGTCTTTGGGCTGAGTGCTGCTTCAAGCTGTGCAACATCAATATTATACTGTGGGACAGTCACATCAACAAACACCGGTACTGCACCATACTGAATAGCTGGTGTCACTGTTGTAGGGAATCCACAAGCTACCGTAATCACTTCATCTCCCTTTTTAATCTGTCTGTCACCGAGTTCTGGTGCAGTAAGAGCCATAAATGCAATAAGGTTTGCTGATGAACCGGAATTCACTAAATGTGCATACTTAGCACCGATCCAATTAGCAAATTCCTTTTCGAACTGATCTGAAAATCTTCCTGTTGTGAGCCAAAAATCAAGTGTAGCATCTGTAAGCGCCATCATTTCTTTTTCATCATACACACGTGAAGCATATGAAATTCTGTCTCCCGGTGCAAACTCTTTATCCTGCTCAGGTTTCTTAAAATCTTTATAATATTCTGCAACAAGTGCTTTAATCTGTTCTCTTGCTTCTGATTCGTTATTCCAATTAGACATCTCAATCTCCTAATCTTTATTATTTAGTATTCTTCAAAAAATTCTTTTATCTGCTCATCCATGCATTTAGGAATATCTTCATCTCTAAAATATACCTTAGACCATTCCACAGTCTTTTCAACAGCCTCTTCTACTCCCCATCTTGGTTTCCATCCAAACACTCTCTTAATCTTAGAGCAATCCAATTTGAGAAAGTTAGCCTCATGCGGTGCATTAGCTTCAGCTTTGTTCACCCATTTTACACAGTTTCCATTTTGTTCGTTTTCATTCCATTTCTCGCAGAACAGATCAACAAGCTGTCCGGTAGTAATACAATCTCTGTCATCTGGTCCGACATTATAAAATCCAGCCAGTGCCTTATCCTCGTACTGTGCTTTCATAATCATCAGATATATTTTCAACGGTTCAAGGACATGCTGATATGGTCTTGTCGAATGCGGATTTCGCACAATAATATCTGCTCTTTTTTCTGCTGCCCTTACACAATCAGGAATAATTCTATCATTGGCGAAATCTCCTCCACCAATAACATTACCTGCTCTTGCTGTGGATACCGCTACTTCCATATCTCCATAAAAAGAATTGATATAACTATGTGTTACCAACTCCGAACATGATTTACTATTAGAATAAGGATCATAACCATCCAATGGTTCATTCTCTCGATATCCCCATTCCCACTCATTATTTTTATATACCTTATCGGTAGTAACATTTAAAAATGATTTCACACAAGGATTTAATCTGACTGCCTCACAAATATTAACCGTTCCCATCACATTTGTCTCGTATGTATACACAGGATTCTTATAAGAATCTCGTACTATTGGCTGTGCCGCAAGATGAATGACGATTTCTGGCTGTGTTTCTTCAAATACCTCTAACAAATGTTCTCTGTCTCTTATATCTCCAATTACAGACTTCATCCGATTTTCAACATCTGCTAATCCGAATAAATTTGGATTAGTTGGTGCTTCTAATGAATATCCTGTCACATCAGCTCCGGCCTGTACCAATATTCTACTCAACCAAGCACCTTTGAATCCCGTGTGTCCTGTCATGAGAACTTTTTTATCTTTATAAAACTCTAATAATCCACTCATAATTAATCTTCCCATTTCTTCCATGGTGCTTTTCCATTCTTTAATAACTTTTCAAGCAAATCCTTTTCTCTCTTGTTATCCATGCACTGCCAAAAACCTTTATGCATATATGACATCAATTCACCCTGTTCTGATAATTTAACCAGTGGTTCTTTTTCGAATACTGTATCATCACCATCAATATAATCAAATATTTCCGGATTCAACACCATGTAACCTGCATTAATAGGTGCACCATCGCACATATTCTTTTCTCTAAATGCTCTAACTGTATTATCGGAATCTATATCCAGGACTCCCTTTTCCTGTTCCTGAAGAACAGCTGTTAAAGTAGCAATCTTTCCATGCTCCTTATGAAATTCCAAAAGTTTGCTGATATCTACATCACATACACCATCACCATATGTCATCATAAACGGTTCATTCCCAACATATTTCTGTATGCGTTTTATTCTTCCGCCTGTCATAGTATTAAGTCCTGTATCAACCACAGTAACTTTCCATTTGTCTAAATGCTGATCATGTACGATTACATTTCTGTCCCCATTCGTATAATCAAACGTAATATCACTGTTGTGAAGGAAATAGTCTGCAAACCATTCTTTTATAACGTGCTGCTTATATCCTGCACACACTATAAACTCATTAAATCCGTAATGCGAATATTCCTTCATAATATGCCACAAGATAGGTTTTCCGCCAATTTCAATCATAGGCTTTGGCTTGTATTGTGATTCTTCACTTATACGTGTTCCTAATCCTCCTGCTAATAATACTACTTTCATTTGTAATCTCCTTATTTTTCGTACTAGTAAACATATAAATTAACTATATCATGGCTCAAATCATAACGCAACCCCCTCAAAAAAATCCATGTATTGCTATTTTTTATGTCTGCATTTTCCGAATAATATCTCCGACATGTTTTTTGCAAATTCATTCCGGGTTAAAATCAATACAATAAAATATCCTAATATACTGAGTAAAATTGTCAGAACTGTTTTTGTCCAAAGGTTCTCCGTCACAATTGCAACACCTTTTCCGATCAAAATGATCAACACCACTCCAAGTGCAGGTCCTGCCAAATCTTTCCTGCATGCGATCAGCTTTATTTTCTTATCCACCCTGCTGATTGCAATACAGAGTGATATTAATTCTGAAACAGCAGTTGTAGCTGCGGCAGCAGTAATACCATACTTTGGAATAAATAAAAGATTCAGTATAATATTTGCCATCGCCGAAATCACACATGCGATAAGGCATGTTTTTTCCTCCATTGCCGGAAGCAGCAGCACATTTCCAATCAGTCCTCCAATAAGTGAAATTGCTAATGCAATGGAAAGTATATGTAGGGAACCTGTCGCTCCCAGATATTCTTTTCCTGCAATAATCTCTATCATCTCCGGACACAATATATTGATTCCAACCACACATGGCAGTCCAAGGATCACAACAAAATTGAATGCATATCGAAACAGTTTATTAATTTCATCGTAGTTTCCTTCATTAAAATTCTTTGTCATCTGCGGCATAACCACCCATGCAATGGATGCGATCGTAGAATTTACAAGATTATATATTTTTACGGATGTGCTATATAGTCCAACCTCATAGTTTCCTTTTATGATTCCCAGTATTGTAATATCTGAATTACAATAGATCGTCTGCGCAAGAAGCATTACAAATAGTAAAAGAATTGGTGGCAGATGTCTCTTCCAGTCAATATTCAATGTCAGTTTCGTTTTACAAAATTTTCTTCTGTATACCATATTTGTAATACTGGCTCCACTTGAGGCAACTACTGTAATGGCAGCGTAACGCATATAATCTTCCGGTTTCCGTACAAAAAGAAGCATTGCTACAATGGAAACTAACTGAAAAAGGAATGTACGGACTGTAATATACTTAAAATCCTCCATAGCTGTATTCAGCCAGTCAGCGCCCAATGTTGTAAACAATACGGTTGTGCTTAGAATAATGATCATTTCCCGATAATTTTCCAATGGTTTTACAGCTAACAGTGCCAATGCCAGACCTATATATGCAATAAATGTAGTAACCATATTAAGGGAAATAATCTGACCAACCATATTCTCTAATTTTTTCTTATCATCTTTTATTTTCGAACACTCTCTCACTGCATAAGTTGTAATTCCCAATGATGCAGCCAAAGAAACATAACTGATAATCGAATTAGCAAAATTCACTTTTCCTACATTCTCTGCATGTAGCACTCTGCTGATATAAGGGAAAGTTATCAATGGAAAGACGACTTGCGAAAACGCTTTCAGTAAACTGTATATTGAATTTTTTCTTACTTTATTATCCATGAATGCTCCCTGTATTATGTTTGTTAATGCAAAACATTCTTTATTTTTCTAAGCTGCATACATACTACATGCAGTAATCTGAGTATTCCCACCGGGCAATTTACAAGTATCCAAAATGTTCTTTTTAAATCGTGATATGTTTCTACACACGGCCATATATATGCTTTTCTCCAATTTGCCTGATTTTTGCATGTACAACGGAATTGGATTACAAATTGTCTTACTGTATTTTTAGTGGATTTATAATAAATATCTGATAATATTTTTTCAGAAAAGCCACCATTCTTTCCACCTTCTAATATCAATTTGCGATAATTATAAAACCATACTTCATACAGATCATATCCAACAGTTTCATTACTGGAGGCTGCAAGATAATTATAGGTATCAATAATATATAGCCCCTGTTCCCTCATGGTTGCCAGTGCGATATAACTCTGAATAAAATATGTTCCAATATACTGTTCTTTATTTTCTACTCTTCTTACCAATTCCGTTCTAAATACAAGAGAAGACATAAATGTAATAAAAATTCCGGTGTCTTCCAGGAATTTTTCTCTGGAAGAATAAACTTTTAACCCAGTTTCCTCCCATCTCGGCTCATTATAAACAAACGGTGACTCACTTACTAACCCAGAAGTATTTAAATGCAAAAATACCGGTTTTTTCTCCAATGTATCCAAAAGATGTTCCACCGCCATCGGAAGCATAAAATCATCATCTCCCAACAAAAGGACATACTCACCCACAGCCTTCTCGAAACAATTCAAGAAATTTTTATCTGGTCCTACATTCTCTGTATTTCTGTAATAATGGATATTTTCTGCTTTCTTCACCAATTCGGTCATGTACTCACCAGTTCCATCCGTAGAAGCATTGTCTGAAACAATAATCTCAATTTGTTCTATTTTTTTCTGTTCCATCAATCGTTTTAAACATATTTTTAATTTTTCCAGACGATTATAAGTAGGTATTGCTATTGTTAATGCATAATTTTTCTGCTCTGCCATCTATCTAATTCCTTTAAAAAATCCCGTACACTCTCTGGGTACATCACTTTTCTATACCAAATATCTTCATGGAGCTCTATAAATTTCCTGTCAACTTTAGCATAATCAATTTTTACCAGTTCCTTTATCACATCATCCGTGAACCGATATTTTATAACTCTGGCAGGTACACCTCCAACAACTGCGTATGGCGGAACATCTTCCGTCACAACTGCACCGGCCGCTATCACTGCTCCCTGTCCAATCTCTACTCCTGAAAGAATGAGGGCTGAATCTCCAATCCAGACATCATCATTTACAATAATGTCTCCTTTCGCCTGAGTCTCTGCTTCTTTTTTTAGCACTTTCGCCTGAAATGGATATGTAGAAATACAATCGAGCCTGTGCTCTCCCCCCAGAACAAAACGGACATTTTGAGCAACAGAACAAAATTGACCAATTATCAGTTTCGTATTCTCACATCCAAATGTTTCAACACATATTGGTCCATATGTATATCTTCCAACGTGTATTTGTTCTATATCACATAAATTAGTCAAGTATGTCATATTATGTCGATTTCTTTTTTTCCACTTTATTTTAAGTTTAAGTAACGCTATTACTCTTTTTATCAAAAATTTTTTCCTTTCATTTATCCATTCACTTTAGGAACAATTTTTCATATTGTCCGGAAATATACTCCCAACTATACCAGTCACATACTCTTTTTCTTGCTCTTTCTGTATATTTATTTATCTCAGACTGATCTAAATGATCCGCTCTTTCTATCAAGCCGGCAAGATTCCCCTCTTCTTTTGACCAATACATTGCGCCGTCCTCCGCTACCTCCCGGTTAAATCCTACATCCAATAACATATTAAGTTGTGTGCTCGCCAGCGCTTCCAGAAGGCTTGGATTAGTTCCTCCCACTTCATGACCATGAAAATATCCATATGCATTTTCCCGAATTTTCATTAACATTTCTGAGTTATATACTGTACCCGCAAATTTAATTCTGGAATCCTTGGAATAACCGGTTTTCAATTCAAGTTCTTTTAAAAATTTATCATTCACATTCGTGATAAGAACAAAATCTCTTTCGGATTTGCATTTTATAAATTCTTTTATCATTACTTCATAATTATTTTCCGGAACGAACCTTCCAACTACCAGATAATACTGCTTAGGGTGAATTTTTCTCTCTGCATACCATTTTTTTAATTTTTCATCTGAATCTGCCATCTGACTCTTTCTTATTTCCGTTCCATATGCAATAAACGTGGTTTTAGGATAATATTTCTCATATTCCTTTTTTATATATTGCTCTATATTTTTACTGTCGCAAATTAATAAATCTGCATTTTTTACCATCATTTGTTCTGATATTTTCCAATATTTTCGTACACAAGCATTCCACTTCTGCCGCATCCATTCATGCCCATCCGGATTGACATATACCTTTCCTCCAAGCTTATGTATTTTTCTTACATAGTGCCTTATAAATGGTCCAATACGACACGCTAATATATAAATAACAGGCTGTTTTACCTGCTTTTTCTCTATATATCTGCAACACTCTTTTAACGCAGCTACATCATAATAAATAGCTTGTGCTGGTCCAATATCAGGTACTTTTATCATAAAACATCTTGCATTATGATATATATACTCTTTATTCTCCTCTCCCTTACATGCTACATGATACTTTATCTTATCATTATTACGATGATATTCTGTTAATTTATCTACAAAAGTTTCGTACCCACCATATGCCGCCGGTATCCCTTTTGACCCTATTATAAATACATTCTGCATCTTTTACATACTTCCCTTTCCAGATACCACAACCTGAACTGTCCGAAATAATATTTTAATATCATTCGCCATGCTCCAATGACAAATGTATTCTGTATCGAGTTTGACTACTTCTTCGAAATCTGTAATTTCACTTCTTCCTGAGACCTGCCAAAGTCCCGTAATGCCAGGTTTTACCGACAATCTTGCTTTATGATGCAATTTATACTTCTCATATTCATCTACTGTAGGCGGTCTTGTCCCAACTAATGACATATCTCCCCTTAAAACATTAAAAAACTGTGGGAACTCGTCTAAGCTTAGTTTACGAATCCAGTTTCCAATTCCCGGTATATATTCTCCTGTTTTCTGATTAATTTTACTGCCAATGATCCTTGGGTCGTTTTCCATTTTGAACATCATACCATCTGCTATCTGATTTTGCTCCAAAAGATTTTTTTTTCGTTCTTCAGCATCCAGATACATCGTCCTGAATTTGTACATATTAAATTTTCTACCATTTTGCCCCACTCTCTCCTGTTTAAAAAAAATCGGTCCTGGAGATTTTATAAAAATAATAGGTCCCAAAAAAAGTATAAGCAGGAGCGTAATGACGGTTCCCACCAGCCCCCCAGCTATATCAAGCATCCTTTTCATAAAATATTCTTTATTGCTCACAATTCGGATACTGGATGTAAGCACTAAATATCCACATACCATTTCAGCAGTCTGATTTTCACTTTGTGTCAAACCATCCTGCATAATCGTGTAATGAACTACAATCCCCATCTCAGAAAATTCACGTGTATACTTTGCAGGGAATGACATATCATTCGGCAAAACAATGAGTACCTCGTCTACCCAGTTCTTGCATACCCATTCTGCCATATTTTTTTCCAAAACGATCTGGATATTTTGGTATTGCTTCTCTTGTTTCATACAGTCCATAAAAACAATACCTGACAACTTATAAGTTTGATAGTTATTCTCTCTGATTCTCCTTAATGCTTCTTCTGCCATTTTCGATGTTGTAATCAATAAAAGAGAGCAATTTCCTTCCTCTGTCTGATATTTTTTTACATGAAGTTTCCATATTGTTCTGGTCATCCACCCTATTCCCAATTGATAAATTCCAAGAAGAAACAATACTGTTCTTGAAAAATCATCTCCGTCTTTTACAACAATCAGGTAAAAGCTTATAAATAATTCAAGTATGCATACCTGCTTTACGACAGACACAAACTCAACATAATGACCTCGTTTCAAAATATCCTTATAACCTTCTAAAAAAAATGCATATATAAATTCAAAAAGCACAAGAACAAGCATCATATTCTGATAAATAACTTTATGCGGATTTCCCCCAAAACCATGTCTGCTAAAATATGCTAATGCAAAGCAGACCTGCAGGCAAAGCAGATCCAGAATAATAAAATCCAAATGCTTTAACCAGCCTTTATTCTTTCGCCGATACATATTATCTCCCTATGTTTTACATATTTTCAAAATTCAACCAGATTATTCTAACATAATACTCTGTGAAAAACAATTTTAACGCCTGCTCTCACTCACCTAAGAATTTGCAAGCTTTTATTTATTATGCTACAATAACTCGTGTCTGCCTTCAAGGCTTCGTAACAAATTTTAAATTATAATTAATAAATAGGGTAAAACATTTATGAATAAAAATTTTTTTAGACAATACAATAAATTAATACTTGGTTCAATAATTTTATTTTTTACTGCATTACTTTTTAATCATTGGACTCCCTACGCAGCCGATGATTACAGCTATATGTTCAACTTATCCGATGGCTCACGTATGACTTCCATTGGGCAGATTTTTTCGTCCCTGGCTGTACACTATACAAAGTATGGCAACGGACGCCTTGTTTCCCACTTTTTTGTTATGCTTTTTCTGATTGGTTCCAAGTGGATTTTCAATCTTGTGAATGCATTTCTTTTTGTGTTGCTTATATTAAGCATTTATCATTTGACCTCTCATAAAAAAGCTTGCAGCCTTTTACTTTTTTTTGCAATTCCAACTTTATTATGGCTTTATATGCCTGCCTATGGTCAGATTTTCTTATGGTTGGATGGTTCCATTAATTATATGTGGAGTTACCTCTTTGCTTTGATTTTCCTGTCAGTCTATATTGCTTTATTACGAGGAAAATCTCTATTAAAACAAACCTGGAAGTTGATCCTGTTCTGTGTATTTACATTCCTTTTTGGAAATTACTCAGAGAATGTATCTTTTTCCGTTATCTTTACCGGATTTATTCTTCTGTGCATTACAATGTACGGACAGAAAAGTTTCCGAAAATTATTCATTTATGTTCTTCCGATTGTATGCGGTGCTCTTGGATATCTGATCTTACTGTTAAGTCCTTCCGGAAGCGCCAAGTTCTCCGAAAATCTGTCGCTTTCGCTGCTTTTTAAAAATGCGATTGAGATATTTACAGAATATTATAATGCCTGCCGGATTCCTTTGATTCTGTTTTTTGTACTTCTTGGTATTGCTATTTATCACAAATTGAATAAGACAGAGATTCTCATTGCACTCTCCTTCTTTTTCATCAGTGTTATATGTTCCGGTATGCTTATGATTGCAAGCTACCTGCCAGAGCGAAGCCTTGCCAATGGCAGTGTATTTCTTCTGATTGGAATTGTCCAGCTGCTGCAATTGTTACGTGGATCTGCACGCTTAGAATGTATCTCCCTGTGTGTCTGCATTTATCTTCTGGTGAACAGTCTGATGTCGTACTGGGAAGGTTCCTACGATATTTACCGTGTGCATAAGGAACAGGCTGTTCGTGATGCTGCAATAGAGAACTCTGTAAACTCCGGCAGCATGACGATCGGCGTACCAATTATTACTTCCACAACAAAGTATAGCTGTAAATATGGCTTATTAGATCTGAATGGGAAAGATGCTGATGAACCATTTCCAAATGTGTATGTTGCAAAATACTACGGTTTAGATCAAATTTATGTAATTTATCCTGATTCTGATAATGAGTAAATATTTTCTATAAAACAAAAAAGAAGAAAATCACTGAAAATTTTCTCAATGCTTTTCTTCTTTTTTGCATATTATCCATTATTACTTATTTTATGATCTCTCTCAATCAGAATCACGCGGAATCTGTCTCCTTTTCGATATCCAAATACACGCTGTTTTCCACTATATCGAAATTTCATGATTGTCTGAGAATATCCTGCAAAATAATTTTTCTTACCTGCGCCACGATACTTTTTGTATTCCAACCCATCATCCCGATCTATCGTATCCCACGATTCGTGCTGAACAAATTTATCCAGTGTTCCTAGCAACTGCTTATATTCGCTTTCTTTAAGCTGATCCGGGCCTGACTTTTTCTCCAACAAACTACAGTCTATTCTTGTCCCCTCATATCTGATTTTCAGATAATCACATCTTCCTATATTCAGGTCTATGTAATGATTTTGTGCAAGATATCGTGGTGAATATATAGATAACACCTCATATTGTTGACTGCCTTTTTGTATATCTAACACACAATCTGTATATTTTTCAGACTTGAACGATAATAGTGAACATCCATGCTCTGCCGCCTCGGCCAGTGCAGTTGCAGTGACACTTTCTTGCTGACAGATATTTAAAGGACATTTCATCCGAAAGTTTTCCTTCACTTATCACATCATTCTTATCATCTGTCATATGTCTGGTAATTTTTTGGTTTACCGTAATCTCGATTTCTTTACTGCCTACATATTTATTTTTTAACTCACTGATTTTTCCGATATCTATATATTCTCCGCGAAAAGGATTCTTTCCCTTCTGTATCATTGCAAGCAATGCCTGAATAACGGTCGACTTTCCCATGGAATTTTTTCCTGCAAGCAATGTCAGATTTTTAAAGTGAAACTCTGCCTCTTCAAAACATTTTAACCCTTTAATTGTCAGCTCATTTATCATTTATTTATCTCCTTAGATAATTAATCAATCGACTTATATTAGCATAGGTTACCGATGTGTCATGCAGCATGCTGTACAAATATGATCTCTCGTCATATAGTTCCCTCAAATTTCCACGTATATCATTCATACAAATTGCAATTGCCATAAATATTGACTTATATTTCTCATCAAATCTTCTATGTGCAATCCTCATTGTTTTTTCATAATCAATCTCTTCACACTTACTGCATGTATGCAAAACGCATTCTACAAAGTCGTTAATATATCCATCTCTCAGATTATCCATTTCATAGATTGCATTTTCCAACAGATATTGTTCATTTGTAATATATCTGTCTTCATCCACATTTACTTTATTTGTATATACCATCCAGATAACAAGGATATAAAAAATATTTATTTCATTTAATGATCTAACCCATTCCGTTCTTTGAAATTTAAAAAATCTATTTCTTATGCTTTCGACCAACTCTATCCTTGAGTCTTTATAGATAATCTTTCGAATTGCATATTCCCTGTTTTCTGTCCAGTTTTCGATAAATTTTCCTGTCAGCATATGCATGTATTTCGGCGATCGGTATTCAATAATCTGAACAGGAACCACTGTACGCATGATCATACTGGCTAATCTTGGATTTTCATGATCAATCTCATAGAAACTCATCCGGCGATCTGCATCATTCTGGTCAATTTCGATTCCCATATTATTTTTCAAAAACTGTAACAGACTATATATGGTATCTTTGGATTCCAGAACAAGAAAGTCTCCATTTTGCTGTTCCGAAACATAAATTGGCGGCATTGGTATTCCAAGTTCAATTGCTTCTACTGCATTCCTCACAATGTTTCTGATCCTATTTCTGCTACGCCTGACTGGAGCAAATAAAAGCCTGTCTTCTTCATCCATCCACCAAATTTCCTGTATTGAATATTTTCTTTCATAAATATCAATTGCATCTCGCTCACTATAAAACATTTTTCCCTCTTTCATTCAGAAAAATATCACATACAATTTACTTCATAAATTCCTAGTCACTAAAATCTTACCACAATATAATCATCATATTCCCTGATATACCCTTCTAACGGATATTCATTCAATTGTTCTTCCTGTTCCAACGCTTTCTCATAGAGTTCGGTTCCACCCCAGATCAATTGATATCCGCGCTCTTCGAACAGTCTTATCATTTCTCGGTTATATCCTTCATAGATATAGAATCCCGGAATCGCCCAGTCGATCAGTGACCAGGAAAGTGTCTGCACATAGACATACCGTTCTCCAGTTTCCTCCTCCATCCAGTCGTTCAGGTCTTTGATCACCGAATATCCCGGTGTGTCGGAACCCATGGAACACTTTTCCAGAATTGCAGGATTCAGTTCATAACTACCGATAAATACAACCGGTTTTTCTGCAATATTATACCCACCTTTCTGAAGATCATATGCTACCTGATCTACCACTGCCAGCTCACTCTGATTCTTCTCATATTCAAAAGCAAACCAATGATTCAGATCAAACGCCGAATTATATACAACAGAAATTACCAGAACCATTCCAATTACATTGATCAGCTGGTATCTGCATTTCAGAATCACATAAGTCAGATAGAATAGTACCATTGCAACTAACAATGCTATCATCAGATTGGACCGATATGGAAGTGCATCCCCCTGCGGCAGTGACAACACGAAAATAGATCCATAGCAAATAATGCCCAGAAGCAAAATATATAAATTCTTTTTGTAAATGGAAACCACAATAATAATAACTATAAACAAAATACTTGCGACCACGAATAAACCAATCGGATAATAAGCTGACCCTACAAATACATAATCCCTCAAAATCTGCCGGATAATCGTAAGGATTCTGCCTGGATATTTTAAGATTCGCAACATACTTCCAGCACTCCGATAGCTGTATGACTCAATTCCAAATATTGCCATACAGACTTTTGTAATCAAAGACCTCTCCACGATCGCATATACAAGAATTCTTCCAACAAGAAATAGACTCATGAAAAATTGTTTAAATTTTCGGATCTGCATATGATTTGTACCAAAGCAGTCTATAATCATAATCAAAAGTGCCCCGGTAAGAAAAACATTTGCCGCTGCCTCATAAAATCCGACCGCTACCGATACCAAAAGGCTCATTCCCAGTTTATGCAGAATCCGCTGTTTTTGTTCCAGATCATGTGTATACAAATAGTAGAGATCAAAAACCGCCATCCCAACAAGTGTATAAATAATTGGTACTCCATTCTGCAAATAATAAATAAACACCTCTGCAATCAGAGAATAATCTAAAAACATAGCTGAAAATACTGCATAGCAGGCAATCGGCAGCTTATCTCCAAGAATATACCTTAATACTGCAGACCATACAATTGCTGCAAACATCAGAATCAATACTGCAGCAAACTCCATAATAAACGGCTCAAACTCTGTCACATGAAACAGTTTATTAATCACATAGAAAGGCCATCGCCCAATGGAAACCCCCAGTCCGTCATCAAAGTATAGACCAATGCACACATCATCAATTCCCAATGATGAGTGCGTAATCTCATAGCCATATCCTGCAACTGCAGCAATTATAAGCGATACCATGTATATTTTATTTCTAAGAAAATAATCTATCTGTTTTCTTAATTCGTAAATCACTTAAATCTCCTTCTTAAGCCACTGGTAATAGTTTTCAATTCCCTGTACAATAGGTACCAACGGCACCTCATGGATACTCATAATCCGTTCATTATTGAGAATAATTTTCTTGGCATCCACACTTCGCGCTGGAAGATACACTACCTCCGGTGCAAGATGCATTTCTTCCAACATTCGAATAATATCTCTCTGAGAAGTTCCTGTATTCGAGCTGATATTAAAAGTATCATAATTTCCCTGATAGTTGAATAATGAAATCAACATCCTGCATACATCGTCAATATAAATATAATCCCTGACGTTATTTCCATCTCCCCAAATCTCGATTTTCTCTCCACGGATGGTTTTCTTAATAGCGGCATCAATAAATCCGACACCTTTATTAAAATCTTGTCCCGGTCCATATGGATTCGATATCCGGGCAATCAAAATCTTTGTATGTGCCTGATAATTAAATGTTCGGATTGTATTTTCAATACAAAGCTTTACATTACCATAATGATTAATCGGTCTTGGAAGTGCATCTTCCACTATAGGCTGTATCTCCTGATTTCCATACACTGTTCCACCGGAAGACAGAAAAATCATCCGTATCTTCTGGTCAGTGATCATCTTACAAAGCTTTGTTGTCTGGATAAAGTCCCTCTCATATCCCTGAAGATACTTTTCATTGGAATTTCCAGGATTTACAGTGCTGAGAGCATGTACTACATAATCCATACCTTCTAATGCATGTTCCAGTGTGTAATCATCAAAGAAATCCCCACATATATAATTTACGCCTGCTATTTCATGCACAGGTTTTGACATATCGAAGCAGTATACTTCCATATCATTTTTTATCAGATGCCTTGAAAGATTCGATCCGATAAATCCTGCTCCACCTATGACTAATACTTTTTTCTTCATTTTTCTTTCATCTCACTTCAAAATTTGACCACTTAACAACAACCACTCCATCAATAATTTTTATGGAACCATCGCATGGATAACAAGGCATCTTCTGAAAATTTTCACTTGCAATAATCGCCTCCCGATTCTCAGGTTCCTGATAAGTATAGCCACAATGTAATTCCAAAAATTCTTTACCTGCATAATATGAAATAAAATCATGCATATTATTACTATATCCCTGCAGCTGAATATCATCAAACCTCCACAAAATTGGAATCGAGTCATCCATGCTTCCTGCCGCTCCATAAAACAATACTGGCAAGTTACTATTATATTTCTCTGTGCTTTTAATCTGTGAAATCACTTCTGTATAATACGCTGTTGCTGTCTCTTGTTGATAATTTGCTTTCAAATACGCTATATTATCTAACCGGATATAATAGATTGATAACAATATTGCAACTGTACAATAGAAAACCGAAATACCTTTCCAGAATTTTCCTTTCAGATTTTCTTTTTCCAGAAGCACGATTGGATAAATCAATCCAAATACATATGGATAAATCATCAAAGTATGGATTACCGTCTTATCAGAAACTGCCATAACATAGATGATACTAATAGACAATGGTATCAAGCAACACAATACAAAGAAATATATTCTATTCCACAGTTCCATCCCCCTCTTGCATAAACGTCTAAGCACTAACACTCCAACCATAAGGTAAACTGCCAGATAAAGAATGCGAACCGCTTTTTGATTTGAAATGCCACAAAACTCCCCTAATATAGGTTGTAAAAAACCAATATATGCGTTCTTCACAGAACCAATCAATGATTTGACCGTAACATCCGCCATATCATTAATTCCCTGATAATCTAATAATGTAACATGAAAATTGCGAATACAGATTGTATTACCTAAAAAATAACAAAGTATTCCTCCTAAAAGGGTTAACAAATATTTAAAAGCCTCTTTGATATTCTCTATAAAATTCCTTGTTTCTGCATCACTTACTAGTATCAAAACAAAAAGTGTCGTTGCCACCCCAAAATAAGTCTGATAGATTCCCATTGAGAATCCCATCATTATTATTGCCGGCAAAAATCCGTAAGAATATTTCACAGTCATATAAACAGCACTTATCATTAATAATACAGCAAACATATAGTAAGGAGCTGTAAACATATAAGCAAATAATGAAGTCATCGCCGGAAATGAAATGAGTAGTACCCCCACTAAAACAGCATATCCCGTATGTTTTATCTGAAATAATTCTGACAAAATCATTGCACATACTGCAACAAGTAAAATACTGAGTAATCCATTCCACCAGGAACTACTATAGTTAAAAAAGTCAATTTTCGTAAGAAACTTCTGGATTAATCCAAGCGCCCATCTGCCGGATCCAAATGTCGTACCTACTCCAAAATAATTGACACTGTCATCATGATAACTGATTTTATTTGTCAATATATATCCATGTGTCACCAAACCACATATAAGGACTGCTGCTCCAGCGAACCATTTTTCCCTTGATTTTCCTATACAAGACATGCTTATTTATCCTTTTTATTGAATACAAATATTTTGCTAAACACATAATTCAGTATTACCACAATTACGCTTACCAATATCTTAGCAACGAAGCCTTCCACTCCAAATAAGCTCTGCTTCACTCCAATATAATATAATAGTGGAAGTCCGCCTATCTCAATCACTCCTGTAGTTATACGTGCTCCAAAAAACTTTACAACTTCTTTCCACACTTCTGCCACATTCCATGACTTACTCTCAAACACAAATAGTTTATTGGTTATATAAGCAAACACAACAGCTGTAAACCATGCGATTGCGTTACTTATCGTCATGTTGACAGCAGATGTCTTCATTAGCAGGCTATATACCACCCAGTTCACCAATGTTGTAGCCACTCCAAAAATAAGGTACATAATAACTTCTTTATATTTTAATAGTAATCTTTTAATTTTCTTCATGATCATCCTTCTTATAGTCTAATAATTTCTTCTCAATATAGATAGGTCTATGCTTGCCCTGAATATACATTCTTGCTAAGTATTCTCCAATAATTCCAAGAATTGTAAGCTGGATTCCACCAAGTAGAAGAATCAATACAACAATAGTCGGATATCCAGGCACAGGATTTCCAAAACACAGTTTTTGAATTACTACTACAAACAAATAAATAATCGCACATAAAGAAGTAAATAATCCTATTCCGGTTGCGATTTTAAGAGGAAAAGTTGTATAAGAAATAAACCCTTCAATCGCATATTTGAAAAGCTTGCTGACTGACCATTTTGTCTCCCCTGCATTACGTTCCTCCGCTATGTATGGAATGTAACATGTATTGAATCCGACCCATGAAAAAATACCTTTTGAAAATCTATGGTATTCCGGCAAACTTAAAATTGCATCCACAACAGTTCTGCGAAAAGTACGAAAATCAGATGCCCCCGGATAAAATTCAATCTCACTTGTCTTATTAATGATTTTGTAGAACATATTCTTGAGACCGCCAACCATTTTCCCTTCGTGTCGCTCTTCCTGATATGCCGCTACACAATCGTATTCTTCATTCTCAAGTAATATTTTTACCATTTTTACAACAATTTCCGGTCTTTGCTGTAAGTCGGCGTCAATAACGGTCACCAAATCACCAGATGCTTTCTGGAATCCTGCATAGATAGCAGCTTCTTTCCCAAAGTTTCTTGAAAACATTTCTATCACAATATTGGTCTCGTGAAGGTTATATACTTTCTCTAGTTCCTCCTGTGTTTTGTCTCTGCTTCCATCATTGACAAAAATAATTTCATACTCGTAATCTTCTGCATCGAATACCCGCTTTGCTTCTGTATAAAAAGCACGAATATTCCCCTCTTCGTTATAACATGGTACTACTAATGATAATTTCATTTTTTATCCCTCATTTACTCTCGGGTAGTGTCAAAAACTACCCATTTTATTGTTCTAAAATTCTTTTAAAACCTTGA